>JACKQG010007937.1_pt1 | contig 10501 bp, 9 predicted proteins | sample 8237621 | NCBI WGS metagenome assembly JACKQG01 (sample SAMN15677084, study PRJNA649215) | marine metagenome | biome: marine; feature: Black Sea; material: saline water; isolation source: suspended particulate matter (SPM) from the Black Sea western gyre | collected 2013-06-09/2013-06-10 | depth...
GCGGGCAAACAGCTTCCACTTGGCCGGAAGCAGGGGATTCTAGGAGGTCTCGGTGTCCTCGATGGTGAACAGTCGGCCGCCGGAAGAAACCATGCTGGAGATGGTTGCCGCTCCGATGTGCGCTCGCGTCCAGGCCGGGCCGGAAATCCATTGCACATGCCGAGGCGGTCCCACAACCGTATCTTGAGCGACGCAGTTGTTGTCGGCCCCATGCAGGTATTGTGGCCACTCGTCCATATCGGACGGATACGGTTTCGAGTATTCGACGAGTCCGTCTCCGATGCGCGATGCAGGTTTCGGGATGCAGGATGAATCCTCCGGGGCGACCGCTGTTCCGTAGGGAGCAAGAACCCGCTCAACCTCCTCGGCCGGTATCCCGAATCGCGCATCCTGGATCACGACCATGTTGACCAGATTGTTGATATATGGCAGGTGCCGACCGTCAAACCCGGCCACGGAAACCTTGCCGTAACATCCGGCGGCCTGGATCTTCTTTCGAAGTCTGGAGATCTCGGCATCCGACGTTTCCAGACAATGGAAAACGCAGCCCGGCTTTTTCCAATCATCGGCGACGCTCTCCAGCGCCTCTGCGCCAACGCAGACGACCAGTCCACCTTCGATATTCACCGTGGCTGCCTGCGCAGCCGTGCACCACATGACCAATGTGCTGGCACAAAGAGCGAATTTTCTTTTCATCGCGGTATCCTCGTGTGTTTGAGCTTCTGCGGCCAAGGTAGAGTCGTGTATCGATGGATGAGATTTTCATGAGTTCGTTGGTAACGGGTCGAGGCTGGCAAAGAGTCGCAAAATGTGGCTGGTTATAGATGAAGAGCAAGAAGTTGACTTGCCTTTTGCCTTGTTTGAGTTTCTGCTTCTGTTCTCCCATCTATAACCACCAATCTATAACCCGCTCCGAAGGATTCACGTAGATCGTCTTCTTGTGCAGGTAGTTGCCCATGCCGTACCTGCAATCCTCGCCTCGCTCATCTTCCCATCCAGCCGCCGTCGACGGTCAGAATCGTTCCGTGGACGTAGTTCGCGGCATCGGAGGCGAGGAAGACTACGGCTCCCTTGAAATCGTCCGGATCGCCCCAGCGGCCAGCCGGGATTCGCGACAAGATTGCAGGGTTGCGCACCGGGTCGGCTCGCAGTGCGGCTGTGTTATCCGTGGCGATGTAACCGGGTGCAATCGCGTTGACATTCACGCCTTGCCCGGCCCATTCGTTGGCCAATGCCATTGTCAATTGGCCGATGCCGCCTTTACTGGCCGCGTAGCCCGGCACGGTGATGCCACCCTGGAAGGTCAATAACGAAGCGGTGAAGATGATCTTGCCACTGCCGCGCGCGACCATCTCCTTGCCGAATTCGCGACTCAACACGAACTGCGCATTCAGGTTCACCTCGATGATCTTGTCCCAGTATTCGTCCGGGTGTTCTGCCGCTGGTTTTCGCAAAATCGTGCCGGCGTTGTTGACCAGGATGTCGACCTGCGGGACGTCTGCTTTGACTTGGCCGATGAACTCGTACAGTTTTTCTCGGTCGCCGAAATCGCACTGGTACGCGCGAAACGAGCGACCCAGCGCCGTGACATTTTCTTCGATTTCGCTTCCGGACAACTCCAGCGAAGCGGAGACGCCGATGACATCTGCTCCGGCTTCAGCCAGACCGATCGCCATTGACCTTCCAATCCCACGTTTGCAGCCGGTGACCAGGGCGGTCTTGCCGGACAAGCTGAATTGTTCCAGCACGGTCATGATTGGCTCCTAAGGGTATAGACTGTAGACCGGAGGCTGTAGGCAAGATGGACTCAACTGCGGAGGGAGCGGATCAGGCCGTTGAGAACTTTGGAGGTTTCCTCGCAAGCTGCCGCCAACGAAGCATGAGCGTCTCCGGCGAGGTATCCCAAACGGTAAGAAAGGGAAATCTGATACTCCAGTTCGCGACATGAACCGTAGGCAATATCCAGAAAATGGACGTAATCGCGTTCGCTGTGCCTCGCGCATCCCTCGACGATATTGGACGGTGTGGACACAGCCGCTCGCCGCATTTGCGAAGTCAGTCCGAACTGCTCTTCCCGTGGAAACGTCCGAGTTGCTCGATATACCGCCAAAGCCAACTCGTCTGCCAACTCAAAGGCTCTCAATTTCTTGTGATCTCTCATGATTTGTCTTCCCCATCAAGGCTACGATTTCCAGTCTCTACTCTACGATTTCCACCCTCCGGCCTCCTTTCTCCAGCCTCCAGTCTACCGTCTCCAGCCTACTCCCCGCATTGGATCAAGTACTTCATCCCTTCGGGATTTGAATCGATCGTTTGAAATACCTTCTGCGTCTGGTCGATAGGGTTGACTTGCGTGATCAGCGCGTCCACAGGTAGGCTATCGGCTGCAACCATCGCAATCGCTTCCTCGAAATCTTCCGGCTCGTACAGTCTCGCGCCGATCATGCGGATCTCGGACCAGAAGAATCGAAACAGATTCACTGGCTTGGGCTGTGGATGAATCGCGACCATGACGATTCGGCCTCGCACGTTTGGCAAATCGGTCATCGCCTCGACGCCCGCCGCCGATCCGGAAACCTCGAAAACCACGTCGGCCATGGCATCGCCGGTAAACGCGGCAACCGCTCTCGTCAGGTCCTGGTTACCGGGATTTACCGTTTGCAGTCCCAACGACTCGGCCAGTTTCAGCCGCGTGGCATTGACCTCGGAGACCATCACTTTGGCGCCCTTCTCCCGGGCAACCAACCCGATCAACAGTCCGATCGGTCCGCCGCCGATGACGACGCAGTTCTCGCCCTCCTGCACCTCGCCGAGTCGCACATCGTGACAGGCGACCGCCACAGGTTCGATCATAGCGCCATGTTCGAGTGAAACGGGCTCGGGCAACTTGTGCAACGTGTAGGCCGGCACGGTCCACGAACCCTGCATGGCGCCGGGCGTGTCGATGCCGATGAACTTCAGATTCTTGCCAACGTGCGAACAACCCTTGTCGAATGGCGTCGGCTCGCCGAACTGCAGAGGACGCACGGCCACCCGATCACCCACCGAGACATCCTGGACGCCGTCGCCGATTTCGGCGACCCGAGCCGAAGCTTCGTGACCGATTACTTGCGGCGGTCCGACTCGCCCGTCCATCGCCCCGTGATAAATGTGTACGTCCGTACCACAGACGCCGCAGAAAGCGACATCGAGCCGCACTTCACCCGGACCGGGTTCGACGGCTTGCCCTTCGCCCGTCGTGAACGTCTTGTTGCCTTGGTAGATTGCGGCTTTCATGGTTCTGTTTCCAGAGTTCTCATGGTTAGAATGGATTCGTGCTCGATGTACACGTCAAGTGGTTCACCGGCTCAGAGGCTTCCTTCATTGAGTTGCCGTCCGTCCGGCGCGCGGTAGGACCACTTCTTGTGTCTCAAGAAGCTCCGGACCGATCAGCATCTAAGCCCATCGTCATAGTCTACACGATTCACTCGACCAAGGTGATTGTACGCTTTATGAGATTACGCTGCTCTCCATTCCCTGCAAGACCGCGGATCGCGGATTCTCGCCGAATACGACGGACGCAATGGTACGCGATGCATTTTCCTCCGAGGACGGCGTGAACTGGTCGATGGATCTCGACTACAATGGCCACGTTGGAACAATCGGTCAACCGCCACGCGTGGGAGGAGAGATCATGTCAAGGGAGTCCACGGTCATGACGTTCGCCATGAACGATTGCCAAAAAGCGTTAAGCTGTTCACACTTCCTGATCCCGGTGCTCAGCCTGATCTTGACAGGCAGCCTGGCGATTGCCGGGAGGCCTCGGAAAACCGACGAACTCGACGCGAAGGCCAAGGAAGGACGAACGCGGATTGCGGCGGTTGTGTCCGCGGACGACGACACAGCGCGGCATGCCGTGTCGAAAGAGCACCCCAGGCTGCTCGGTTCGCGGGAGCGTTTGCAGCGATTGGCTCGCGAACGTGCGGACGCTTACCAGCGCGTTGTCCGCGTTGCTCGGCAAGGGAAGGCCGACGTTCATTCTAAAATGATCTCCCTGGCATTGGTCTCGGCGATCGAGCGGGACCGAGCGCTCGGAAGGCAGGCGATTGACATGGCACTGAAGATCGCGGACGGCCCGATCAAGAAAGGCCATGTCCAATTTGGGAACGATTTGGCCTGGTGCGGGATCGCGTACGACCTGTGCCACGAGTATTGGACGCCTGAAGAGCGTGCGAGGTTTCACCAGTACATGAACAAGACGGTCGACGCCAACATCCGTTCAGAGTCCCACGTGTTCCACAACGGCTGGTATGGCTACAAGAACTGGGGCATCGGCTTGGCCTGTTACGCCACTTACTACGAGAACCCTCGCGCGGAGGCGATTCTCCGATCCCTGGAATCGGATTACCGCACGCGCGCTGCCCCGGCGTTGGAACTGGCCGGCGCCGGTGGCGGTTGGGGCGAAGGCTATTACGGCAATTACTGGCTCTACGAATGGCTCTTCTTCTGCGAAGTCGCCCGATGGTGCGAAGGAGTTGACTATTATGCCATGGCACCCGCGTTCTTTCGTAACCGCGCCGTAGCGAGCATGTTCGAGACGTATCCGGGAATTGGGATATACAACACGCGCCGGCCAATCCCGATGGGAGACGGCGGCGGCCGCGTCTTCGGCGGCGACCGCGACAAAGCTCTCTCAGCTCGGCGAATCCTAGTCAATCACTTCCGCGATGACCCGAGTCACCAGGTCGTGCATGCTCTCAACGAGACGACTCGCCGTTCCGGCGCAGGTAACTACGCCTACAAGGATTTCCTCTGGCGAGACACGACTGTGCGGAGTGCTGACTTGAGTCGTTTCCGCCTTTCCCACATCAGCCCCGGGCCCGGATACGTGCATGCTCGGAGTTCGTGGGACGAAGACGCGGTGTATTTCTTCTTCAAGTGTGGCGACCGTTTTACGGCGCACCAGCACCTGGACGTCGGGCACTTCCTGATCTACAAGCACGAAGAGCTGGCCGGCGACGGCGGACACTACGACGACTTTGGCTCGCCGCACGACGTCAACTACCACCTGCGCTCGATTGCCCACAACACGATCCTGGTCCACGATCCATCCGAAACCTGGCCGAATATCCGGGCCGGCCGAGTCACGGGCAACGACGGAGGCCAGGCACACAACTGGCCGCACCACAACGGGGCCGTCACCGACGCCGCTGCATGGAACAAGGATCGGCGTCTCTACGACATCGCGGACATCGCAGCGTTCGAGGATTGCGGAAGCTACGTGTACGTGGCGGGGGATTGCAGCCGGGCCTACTCGCCGAAGAAGCTTGATTCTTTCACACGGCAGATCGTCTTCGGACGACCGGGGACCTTTGTCGTTTTCGATCGTGTCGTCTCCCGTGAGCCTGAGTTCAAGAAGACGTGGCTTCTGCAAGCTATGAAACGCCCGGAAAAATCGCCGGCAGGCTTTGTGATCACCAACGGCAAGGGACGCCTGTTCGTCCAGACGCTCCTGCCACGCGATCCGCAGGTAAAGCTGTACGATGGCCAGGATCTGTACAGCTACGACGGCAACACCTATCCCCCGCGACGCGACACGGGCCCGGCCCCGGAATGTCGCATCGAGATATCGCCGCCTGAGCCTGCGCGAGAGGACTACTTCCTGCACGTGCTTACCGCCACGGATTCGACGGTTGAGTCCGTCCCGATGCCCGTCCTGGAAGAAACGGACAGTGAGGTTCGCATCCGGGTGGGGAAGACCACCATTTCGTTCGACAAGAGCAAGGTAGCCGGGTCGATTGAGATCGCCGGCCATCGCCAACCATTTCCTGGCGGAATCGTGGCACGGGAGGACAGTGGATCGAAAAAGATGAGAACGCCGTAAAGTGTCTAAGTACCAGCGCACAAGTTTTCGCGAGGAATAGAAACCCGGTTTTTCGCAAAAACCGGGTTTCCGTCAACGGTCCAATCTCCGAAAACTTGTGGTGAGGTACTTATGCGGCAAGACCACACGGAGATGAGTTATGACGCGTGACTTCGGAATGTGCCCGGCGTTTCCGTTCTTGGGAATGGTGGCGATATTGTCAGGTCTGATTTGCGGCACGGGCCATCTTTGCGGAACAGAGATCCCAGGCGGGCAAGCAGCACCGCTTTCTCACCCGCCCCTTCGGAAGCTGCCGCCGATCGCCAATCGGCCGATGAGTGATGGACCGGCGTATTTCGTCGATGCGAAGGCTGGAAACGACGGCAATCCCGGTTCCGAAGACCGGCCGTGGTCCACCATCAATCACGCCCTGAAGCAGCTTCAAGCCGGCGACACGCTTTGTCTTCGTGCAGGCAGTTACTTCGAGAACGTCTATTGCGCGGTGTCAGGAACTCCGGAGAAGCCGATCACGATTCGAGCGTATCCAGGCGAGCGTGTCGTCATCGATGGCGGCATGGCAGAGTTTCAAGCCGCGCCGTCCGAAGCCTGGCAACCGTTTCCCGACGGCGCACAGGGCGAGTATGTTTCGACGCGAGAATACCGGAACATTCGAGACATCGTTGGATTGTTCGGTGATTCGAACGTCGGCCTGCAAACCTATTGGCATGCGGATGACTTGCGGGCCAAGAACGAGTTGTGGATCACCGACCGACAGACAAGAGCCATAGAGCCTGTCTATTGCGGGCCGGGGCTCTGGTACAACAAACAAACCGGTCGCATTCACATTCGCCTGGCGCATACGCACATCGACAATCCACAGGTCGCCAACTACACGGGCGAAACCGATCCGCGAAAGCTGCCAGTGGTGATCGCGCCGTTCAACTCCGTGCCGCTGTTCGTCGATCAGGGGATGCACGTTCGGTTTCAGGACCTGGTGATTCGTGGCGGCGGATTCAATACGGTCGTGCTGCAATTTGGAATTGACGTCGAGTTCGACAATGTCACCGTGTTCTGCGGGACGTATGGAATCAGGTCACGCTCGACCGGGCCGCTCAAGATGGTCAACTCGGCATTGCACGGCATGATTCCGCCGTGGGCGTTTCGCAACGACAACTCGTTGCACACATACACGCCACGCTTTTACGATCCGTTTCTTAAGGAGCCGGGAACGAACACGCGAAACGTGGCTCGCCTACCGACTCACGCGTTAGTCGTGACCGAAGGCAGCTACGAGTTCGAGGTGTTTTACTACCCCTACAACCACGACTGGGAAATCAGGAATTGTGATTTCACCGACGCCCACGACGGCGTTTACCTGAGCGGTCGTCAGATTCGGTTCCATCACAACCGCGTCGACAACATTCAGGACGACGGCATCTACCTCAGCAGTCCGGTTCCCTACTTCAGCGATGACATTTTCATCTATCAGAACTTAATCACGCGATGTTTGATGGCCTTTGGCTGTCATTCCCGCGGTGGGCCGAATGGCGATATCTATATCTTCCGAAACATTGCCGATCTGCGGAAAGGCGTGAACGCCGGCCGACCCTCGCCGGACAATCCGCAAGGGAGGCTTACCTCCTACCACGTGTACCTGATGCACGGTCGCGGCGAGCCGTTGGGAGTCGAATCGCTGTACTTCTACCAAAATACGTTCGTTAGTAACGCGGTGCCGGGTGCCTTTGCTCATCGAACGCTCGCCCGAGCGAACAGCGTCACCAAGCGGCGCGTGTTCAACAACATCTTCGTCTACCTCGATCGCTTCGGCCAACTTCGACCGTCCAATCAAAAGCCGCTACCGGACATTCATTGTGACGGCAATCTCCACTGGTGTGCCGACCCCGATGTTACGGTTCCAGTGGACTTTCTTGAACGAGTCCGCAGCAACCCGGTTTCGATTGAGAACAAGAATACGTACCCTTCTGGATGGGCAAGCGAGTCGGTTGTCGCGGATCCGGACTTCTTGAAATTTGACCGCAATCCGGATATCGCCTGCGACTTCCGGCTCCGGAGCGGCAGCCCGGCGATCGAAGGCGGCGTTGTACTGCCGACCGAGTTGGAAGATCCGCTCCGCCCGACAGACAACTCGCGACCAGACATCGGCGCGCTGCCGCGTAACGCAGCGATGTTCGCGGCCGGACGACTCCAGGGCACGAAGTAGATTTCCTTCGCGGCCTTCCCTGTTGGGATCGAGGCTTGAATGCTGACCTTTGGATTTGTTTCGGATTTGGGATTTCGACTTTCGGACTTCAAGTGGGAAGCCCCTTGCTTAGGGCTGTGGAGTTCGCGACGGCAGCAAGTATCCGTGGCTGTGCTATTCGTGCGCCCGTCTCCTTCTCACTTCAGCCGAGTTGATGACGGCGGTTTCAGAGCTTGCATCCCAGAATCCCTCCAGCATCTCTTCACTCGCTACCGAACTGCTTCAAATCCACGAGAGGCCCCGGTCCAAGCAAAAGCAATCTCGGTCGTGGTGGCGGTTCTTTTAACCGAGGCCACAGTTTCGGTACAATGAACCTCGATCGTCACTCGCGGCACTGAATAGCGAAATGCCAGCTAGCGGATGACCCCGACCCGCTTACGCTCTCCTGCGCCGAGCCGGGTTCTGCTTGGTTCGCGTGTTGGTTTGTCACGGTTCTTTCCATTGGTTCGCGGGCGGGTTATCCTGGCCGTTTGCCGAGAAAGCGCGGCGTGACATGTATGAAGCGCAGGTCGCCAATTCGTGACTGGGCCATTGACAACGTTATAATGTAGGCAGCGATTTGTCTGGCCGCGCCGGGACCACAGACCTGCGGGCCTGGCCCTGAAATGGGAGAAACTCGGAGACACCACATGATGGATGAGATACTGACCGTGGGCGAGATGGAATCGAGATTCGTCGGTGAGTGGTTGCTGGTGGAAGATCCACAGACCGACGAGGCCTTGGAGGTGCTTAGCGGCAAGGTGCGGTTTCACAGTAAAGACCGCGATGAGGTGTATCGAAAGGCCGTCGGACTGCGTCCTAGGCGTTTCGCCGTGCTGTACACGGGGTCGATTTCAAAGGACGCGGCGGTCGTGCTATGAGTACTTCCTTCGATGGGCAGCAAGGGCTCGTCGTGGTTCGAGCTCAGGTCACCGGACCCTCCGGGATCGCGGTCGTTCGGTTGGCATTGGACACCTGCACAGAGCATGCAGCGCAGATCACATGAATGGGTTCGCCATTTGTCGCATTCCCAATGATTCATCTCGCGGAACGAATACCTCCACATGGCGACCGCGACCACTGAGCTACCGAAGGTACGGACGAAAGAACCGCGAAAACTCAAGTGGTCGATCCCGCGCTGGAGCAGGGCTCGCGACCTCAGGAAACTTGCGCCGATAGTTTTCGGCGTTGGGCCAATCGTTCGGATTGTGGGCGTTTCGATTATCGTGGGCGTTGCCATCTGCGTGGGTGTCAAACTTGCCATCCCGCAAATTCAACTTGGCTTCGCATGGAAGGCACTGTTCGCCATTCCCGCACTGTTCGCCTATCTCGGCGTCTGGTTTCTGATTCACCTCTTGGTGCCCGGACAGGTTAAGATCAACGAGAAATACATTTCTCATTCAACCGGACAGTCTGGTTGGCGCGTCAACCTCGCTGATATCGAATCGTCGAGACTCATCGTCTTTTCGCCCGATTACATCCGGCTCATCATCCGCGCCAATGGCAAGGTGCGCAAACTTGCGGTGCCCTCGACTGCCGATCTACAACTGCTAATTGCGATTCTCAGTTCTACTGTGGTCTTCGACAAACGGCGACAATTCGCTGCGGCCCGCTCACTCGTGGACACCGCGCGGTCCTCGGAAAATGCAGGCGAAATCGGGTGATGATTCGGAATCAGCGGTCTTTCCCAGCCGGGAACGGACGGCTGGCGACATCGTCAGCCAGCAACAGGTCGACGAGTGCGTCATCGTGCTTCGCCGCGAAGGTCTGCAGCAGTCTGCGATGTTGCACGAGCACGTCGCGATACTCCGGCTGACGAGCCAGGTTCTTCGTCTCCAGCGGGTCGGCTTGCATATCCACCAGCGATTCTCGCCGATTTCCATAATCGTACACACAGTACTTGAACCGGTCCGTACGGACCATTCGGCCCTGCAGCGTCGGTTTGAAGCCTTCGACGGGACCACCTTGGATCATGTGGTTTTGGACAACGACGTAATCGCGCCATTCCTCCACTGCCTGGCCCAAGGCGATTGGCCGCAGACTTCGGCCGCTCAGGCCCTTTGGGGTGGCGAGTCCGGCGAAGTCGCACATTGTCGGCAGAATGTCAACGCCGATGTTTGCCAAACGGTCGGAAGTCCCGACCTTGGTTCGACCCTTGTAGGTGATGATTAGCGGAATCCGGGCGGATTCGTCATAGAGCGCGGTTTTCTGATTGAAGCGATGCGCGCCGGCGCATTCTCCGTGATCGCTGGTGAAGATAACCGCGGTATTCTCTTCCAATCCGGCCTCACGGAGCGCGGCCAGCACCTTGCCGATTTGGGTGTCGACCCGCTCGACGACGCGATAGTATCCCCAGCGGAGTTGAGCGGTATTCTCTTCCAATCCGGCCTCACGGAGCGCGGCCAGCACCTTGCCGATTT
>JACKQG010007938.1_pt1 | contig 10500 bp, 6 predicted proteins | sample 8237621 | NCBI WGS metagenome assembly JACKQG01 (sample SAMN15677084, study PRJNA649215) | marine metagenome | biome: marine; feature: Black Sea; material: saline water; isolation source: suspended particulate matter (SPM) from the Black Sea western gyre | collected 2013-06-09/2013-06-10 | depth...
GCCTCTCCACCTTCCAGCTTATACCGCCGGAACAGATATTAAACTGATTCCGATTGTTTCGTCGATGCGATCGTTGAAGATCATCCACAGGAAATGGATGAAAGATTTTAATCGCTGTCCAGATGCTGTCATCATTGAGGGCATCAAAGCCGGCGGTCACCTCGGATACAGTCTCGAACAGATCGAACAAAACAGTCCCACATTAGAAGAAACGCTGGCGGATGTCCTCCAATTCACACGCCAACTGCCAACGCCGATCCCCGTTATTGTTGCAGGAGGTATTTTTAGCGGGCAGGAAATGGCACACTATCTAAAATTGGGAGCTTCAGGTGTGCAGATGGCCACACGCTTTGTATGCACCGAAGAATGCGACGTCGACATAAAATTCAAACAGGCTTACATCAACGCCGGCCCCGATGATATCACGATAATAAAAAGTCCGGTGGGTTTGCCCGGCAAGGTAATCAACAATGAGTTTGTCAAAAAGATCAAGAATGGCCACACTGTACCCTTCAGATGCAAATATCAATGCCTCAGAACCTGCAATCCCTCAGTCGCTCCTTACTGTATCGCGGAAGTATTAGCCAGGGCTTCCGAGGGAAAAATGGACGAGGCCTTTGCTTTTGCCGGCAGTAATGCCTGGCGATGCAACGAGATCATTTCGGTGAAACAGCTGATCCAGAAGATCATGCAGGAATATGAGAGCGCGGGAAAAGTCAAGCCAGCTGGGATTTAGCCAGTACAAAGCAAATAACCGCCCCCTTTTTCTGTTGCCCATATTTTAAAAAAACTAATTCAGAGCGAAACTCCACTTAACGCGTTTGCTAGACATAAGAAAATCTTCCTTTGTTGAGAAAAAAGTTTTTTCCGTTTTTTCAGCCGCATCGAGAAAGTAGACAAAATCCAACTGAGCGTCATCTTTGCCATCTTCTGTGGCAAAAAGTTTTGCAATTTCATTTGCAGGGAGTGTTTTTCGACCGGCGATTTCTACCAATGGAATTTTGAGTCCTCTTTTGCCATCTGCAGGTCTATAGCTTCGCCATACCAATTCCGTACAGACAAGTGCATGGTCGGTTGCGAAATCGAAATTATAATCGTAAGGTTTGCCGAGGTGAGAAAAAGCCTTGAGTATTGCCTGGGCTTTGGCCTTTTTGCTCAGCCGTGGACGAATTGCTGCCATATAATCGCCGCAGGTTGCTTTCATCGTATTCAATATTACGCCGTCACTGAGACCCTCGATTACACAGTATTCCTTCCCGTCACTGCCAAGCTGATAAGTCAGCCACTGAGCCGGATATGTTTTGTCCAGGTATTGGCAAAAAGTCAGTTTTTCGCCCGAAATCTCTCTAATATAAGCCAGAACCTCAATCTCATTAAAGTAATTTTCAAACTTATCAGGTGAGCCGAGATAAAGAATTGCATGCGGCCAAAACCCTGGCAAACCCACATTACTTAAATACCAGTTTTTGCGAGAAAGCAATATATCGCCCGGTTCCAGCCGTTTATCCATTTCTTGTCGCTGCCTCTCGGTGATCAGATAGGTTCCAATTCTTTTTATCCGCGTATTGCCCATCCATCGTGCAACACCACGCTGGCCGTTAAACCAAATCCTGCCAACATGGCGTTTGAGCAGGCCAATGTCGCTTTTTACGGTTAAACCTGCAAGTTCGATAGGTTCGCTCTGGTCAATAAGTGCCAGCTCAAATTCAACCTTTTCCCATAAACCGGAACAGCCGGCCTCGGCAATAACCTTTCGGCCTTTAAGACCCTTTTCCATCCACAGCAGATATTTTTTGCCAGCCGCTATTCGCCCACGATCACGAGTACCCTGAAACTGTTCTCGAAATCGGCTAAAAGAATCCGATTTGAGCGAAGCTTCAGGATGCGGAGTATTAAGAAACTTAACGACGTTTTCATATTGGGTCGCGAGCTTGATAAATCGCGTACTTTTTTCGTAGAGCGATAATTCCGCTGCCAATGCCAGCAGAAAACTGCGGTGATGGTAAGTAGCATGGATACGTGAGGGATCAAATCGATACCAGTCTTCATAAAAACTGTGAATCTGATCCAATGCAAAGGCGTAGTCGTAAATGGTCGTCCAAATATCCCGAAGTAACTTCTCCTCATTTGCCGTAAGAATCCGCGATTTATCCGCCCCGAATTGTTTTGAGTATTCTTCAAGTGTAGTCAGATGCCGTTGAATCCCCTTGTCATATTCAAAGTAATTCCGCATGTCCGTTTCATAGACCATATTAAACTTAGCTGGCGATAATTCTGTCAGTGGACTTGGTTGCTTAACCCAGTAAACTCCCAATCTGGCCAAAATCACAAGGCTGACAAAAACGATTGACGTAACTACTCGCCGCCGCAGACGCAAACCCTTACTGGTAACTTTCCTTACCGAACCCTCCAACAACCTGCCGCCAATAATAGCAAGTAATGATACAATGCAAACCATTAGAAATATCTCAAGCATGGTCGGCAGCCATCTCATGCCCCACGCTCCCGCATAAAAACCAAGTGCCGCACCAACTCCGAGTGGCAGACCAAGTATGCCAATATAATAAAGTAAATCGCCAGCTTTCGATCTGCTTAATCTCATTTCAAACCTTCCTTGTTAAAGTTTTAATTCTCCCCAAGGTATCGCTGTATGTATTTCTTCACAGTTCGCCGATCAAGTTGGCTCACGCGAGCTACCTGTTCATAAGTGCCGTATTTTTCATAAAGACTGCTGCAATAAACAGCCAGAACATCTTGAGCGTTTAATTCACCCGACTCGATTCCAGAAAAAAGTTTACTCTTAAAATCCTCACCAGCAGCTGCATTATCACCCTCATAATGACGTTTTATGATCACTCTTCTAATGCATTGTGCCAATTCCCTCACGTTGCCCGGCCAGTGATAATCTTTACCGAGGTTTTTGTTGATCACTTCCTTAACTGCCTTAGTCAATTCTTTCGCCCTGTGCCCGGTGATACGCTCAACGGTGTATGCGATCAGCTCATCAAGCTCCCCGGGGTTCTCCTGTATCCGCTGCTGCAAAGACGGAACAACAATGCAATCTGAGCACAACCGATAATAGAAGTCATCCCGAAACGTCCCTTTCTCACGAAGCTGGTCTATCGATCTATTTGTCGCCGCAATTACTCTGCCATGAAATTTAAGCTTTTTATGACTCCCAACTGGAGAGAAAATCCGTTCCTCCAATATTTGCAGCAGTTTAATCTGCACCTGCGGATTCACATCGCCGATTTCGTCAAGGAATATTGCCCCGTGCGGCCCGCATAGCGCAAAAAGCCCTTCATGCGATTCGACCGCCCCCGTAAAAGCCCCCTTAGTATGGCCGAAAAGCTCGGATTCCAGCAGCGTCTCGGGATATTGCGAAAGATTAACGGAGATAAAGGTTTTCGTAAAACTCTCCGCAAAAGTTTGCTTCTTCTCGTCAAACGGTATAAACCCGCTCCTCCCTATTGCAGCCGCAGCCGCCCCTTTCCCGCACCCCGTCGGCCCCAGCAGCAGCGTAGAAAAATCCTCCATCTTGTCCCAAAGGTATCGTTCATAATATCGAATGTCATGCGTAAAAATATTATTCCACAGATTCATTCGCAGCCGTCTCATAGACCTGCATTCCCCGATCAACCCGCGATTAATAAAATAAAACGCCCGGCGAATCTGATAGAACATGGAAAAATATCGGTTTGCTAATTGCCGGCTGAACCCTCGCCCGATCAGGGCGGAAAGGGCCTCTTTGGCAAAAGGAACTCTAACCGGCTCGTCACCATTATCTATCTGATCGATAATTATCTGGTCAAACTGCTTGATAAACTGATGAAACACATCGAACAAAAACACGTCCTCAATCAACTCCCGATCAGTCTGCCGAAAGTCCTGTATTTTTACACGCCCATCAGCATCAAGTTTTTCGATATGCCCAACAACTTCCCGCACTGCACCCGGAACAATATCTCGCCAAGAAGCACCAGCCGGCCCCCCGGATATCTCCCGATCGATTTCCGCCCGCTGCTCGCTAAATGGATTCGCAAAAGCAGCCCGTGACACAAGAGAGAAAAACGCTTTCGTTTCCGAACTAAGTATTTTCGTAACCATACACTAAATGTACACCATGTACGCATAAAATGCCAATCAATTTTATTATTAGCCAGGTTTACATTTCCGAGCTTAGCCGCTAACTCCTTACTAATAAGACAGTTAGCTATACAAATACTTTCTGGCACGATTGTTGCTCTATATCCTTTCAGTATTATAGATAAATAGTTTTGAAAGGAATAAAAATGAAGGTGATATTAAGTTTGGTGTTTGTGGTTTTAACTGCAACTGGGTGTGATGAGTGGGAAAATGATGTAGTGGTAAACGGTATTAAGTTTGCCAAGTTTTCTCATTCTTCAATGAAAGGGTATTTGGCAGAAGACACCTTAATAGAAGGTTATCCGTGCAAAAAGGGGTTTGTTTTTTTCTATGACAATGGAAATTTAAATACGTTTCAATTTAGCAAACCATTTGAATTCAGTGATTTTGTCATACCTGCAAAAACATGGGGCAAACTTGATAAGGAAGGAGACATTTATATTTGTTTCTTTTCTAAGGACACGGAAGTTCAGGGATATCTATGCAAAGGCAGTATCATGGGGTTGGAAGGTATCACGACATCCTTTCATAAAAATGGAAAATTGAGCTGTTTTTTCCCGCGAAAGAGCGTGGAAATTAACGGGATTCCTTGTAAACGCAGCGTGTTTCATCTGACCGGATTGCATGACAACGGGAGATTGCGAAACTGCACTTTGGACAAAACAATGATAATAAATGGAAAAGAATATCAAAAAGGCACTAAGATAAAGCTCGATAAAGAAGGGAAAATATTGTAAGCGGTCAGATTGCTGCACAAAAGTCGAGTTATAGTGGTTATGATTGGTACACTTAAAAGAACCAAAAATCTGCCCATATGGCCTTGAAGGGATAAAGTCAAAAATGCGTAGCCTGAAATTATTGGTGGTGGTTTTGGTTATGTGTTATGCTTTAACTGGTTGTGGGAAAAAAGAAGATGAGTATCGAGTCATGGACGAAGCAATAATCAAAGTTAAAGAAGCGTTAAAGCCGTTGGGTGATTTCAGCGGTGATTATCCTGATGAAGTTACCGATTATTTCAAGTTTTACGGCCTTGATGCTGACACTAACAACGTCGAGCACATTTTCGGTACATTTAAATCCGGCGAGTTTACATTAATCGGACATATCTATAAGCCAGCCGAATATAAAGCCACCGTTTTCCTGCTCCACGGTTACTTTGATCATTGCGGCCAGCTGAACTTTCTCATCAAATACCTCCTTGAATCCGGCTACGCTGTAGCGGCATTTGACCTGCCCGGGCACGGACTCTCCAGCGGCCAGCGAGGATCAATTGACGATTTCGCGCAGTACAGCCGTGCACTAACCGATTTCGCCGACAAGGTCAAGCCGCAACTAAAACCCCCGTACCACTTCGTCGGCCACAGCACCGGAGCAGCCGCCGTAATCGATTATCTACTCACAAACAAAAACCCCATCTTTGACCGCATTGTCTTAGCCGCTCCTCTTGTACATTGCGCAGCGTGGGAGCAGTCAAAGATCGGCTATAACGAAAAAATACAGTTCATAAAAAGCGTACCGAGGGTATTTCGCAAAAATTCATCAAGCTCTGATTTCCTGGATTTTATCAAAAACAAAGATACACTGCAAACCAGGACGATACCATTAAAATGGGTCAGGGCACTGCACAAGTGGAACGAAAAAATTGCCGATTCGCCGCTCTGCAATAAACCGGTTAAAATTATTCAAGGCAGCAAAGATACAACCATTGACTGGCGATTCAATATAAAATTTCTTCAGGCCAAATTCAGCAACGCCGAGGTTAGCCAAATAAAAAACGCCAACCACGAACTATTCAACGAATCAGATGATATACGGAATGAAGTATTTTTGGGGATAAGTGACTATCTTGCTTTTTAAATTAAAAGGAAATATTGCTATGTTTGCACTTTGGCTTGTTTTTTTGCTAATGGGAATTGTTGTTTGTGGCCCAGTATGGTTTTTAGGGAAACGCAGAATACAATGGACATGGAGGGACTATATCGTACTGGTTTTACCCCTTACATTATGGATAATTTTGATTGTTATAAATGGGGCAGGCAAAAGTTTGACTAATGCGGTTATTGAACCGTTTTGGCTTGGGTGCTCAGTTCCTATTGCTCCTTTAACACGATTAATAATTGGAAAACGTGTTAATCAAAAATTATTGGCGATTATTTTATTGGTAATGCTTTGCCTTGTTGCTGCGGGGCTTTGGATGTTTGTACCAGGCCTGCCCGAATAATAATTTATAAATTTATTGGCAAAATAAATTGTTGAAAAAAGATATTATGGATACCGCGAAAACAAAACTTGGTTCTTCATTTAAGTGGCTAAACGCTACGCAGTTTCTCGGTGCGTTTAATGATAACATATTCAAGCTGTTAGTGATTTTGTTATTAATCGAGTTGCAAAGTGATTCGCAACCCAGCAATATCACGGCATTGGCCGGCGCCGTCTTCGTTATCCCGTTCTTGCTGTTCTCGGCATTAGCCGGCAAATTAGCCGACAGTTTCAGCAAGCGAAATATCATCGTCCTGACCAAGGTCGCCGAATTAGTATTAATGGCGGTTGGATGCGTAGCGTTTATGTTCGCCAGCGTGGCCGGTCTTTACGTCATATTGTTCCTCATGGCGGCCCAGAGCGCCTTCTTCGCACCATCGAAGTACGGCATCGTCCCCGAGTTAGTAAAAACCGAGCAATTATCACAAGCTAACGGCCTCTTGGAGGCATTGACATACCTGGCTATTGTCATCGGCACCGCCTCGGCGTTATTGCTATCCCAGCTAACAAAGGGGAGTTTCGTATTAATGGGCTTGTTTTGCGTATGCATAGCCGCAGTTGGATTAATCGTGAGTTTTCCCATAAAGCGAACACCCTCAGCCGGAGCCGAAAGAAGTGTATCCCTATTTTTCGTCAGGGACATCTGGCACACTCTCTGGCTAATCCGCAGAAACCGCTACCTCGTTTTAGCCGTCCTTGCCTCGGCATATTTCCTGCTCATCGGCGGTCTGATCTATACCAACCTGATTCCATACGGCATCGACCATCTTGGCTTTGATAAAGAGCACAGCAGCCAGTTATTCGTCATCGTCGCAATCGGCATAGGTTTGGGCGCATACATGGCGGGCAGGCTTTCCGGCAGAAACGTCGAGTTTGGCATCGTCCCGCTCGGCGCAATCGGATTAACACTCTCAGCCGTAGGCCTCGGCTTAACGGGCGGCAATAGAATACCGGCCTTCATACTAATATTCCTAATGGGTCTCAGCGGCGGACTATTCATCGTCCCGATACACTCTTTCATACAGCTTCGCAGCCCAAAAAAACGCCGGGGCCAGGTCCTTGCCGCATCGAATTTCCTCGGCTGGGTCGGCGTACTAATCGCTTCGGGATTGATATATCTCTTTTGCGGCGTATTAGATGCCTCAGCCGCACAGATGTTTATCGTTCTGGGCGTCTTGACCTTCGTTCTCTCTGCAATAACGGTAATATTACTACCCGATTTCCTCGTCCGTTTCCTGAGCGTAATACTAACCCGCCTCTGCTACCACATCAAAGTTGCCGGCATCGAAAATGTCCCCACCAACAAAAGCGCACTGCTGGTCTGCAACCACGTCTCATGGGTAGATGCCCTTCTCCTGGCAGCCACTCAGCAGCGGCGAATCCGCTTCATCATGGACAAAAGCTTTTACAACAAACGCTGGCTAAAGCCGATCTGCAAACTCATGGGCGCAATCCCCATATCGGCCTCCGACCCGCCAAAACAAATCATCGCCTCACTCAGACAGGCCCGGGCCGCGATGGATGAAGGTTTTATGGTATGCATATTTGCCGAAGGCGTCATAACTCGAAGCGGAATGATAGCCCAATTCAAAGCCGGATTCGAGCGTATAATGAAGGGCACAAATTTCGACATCATCCCCGTATATCTCGGCGGCGTTTGGGGCAGTATTTTCAGCTACTATAACGGCAAAATGGTATCGATGCTGCCGAAAAAATTCCCCTACCCCGTCTCGATCCACTTTGGCAAACCCATGCCACCCGATTCAACGGTAAGCCGAATAAGACAAAAGGTAACCGAGCTTTCCTGCGATTATTTCGACAGCCTGAAGTCACCAAAACGATCCCTGACAAGCAACTTTGTAAAATCAGCCCGGAAAAACTGGTCAAAGCGATGCATTTCCGACTCGACCGGCAAAAACCTCAATTACGGCCAGACACTTTCAGCCGCCATCGCTCTTGCCGAAGAAATAGACAAATTCGCAAAACCCTATGCAAAAGTAGGAATACTTCTCCCCCCATCAGCCGCCGGTGCACTCACAAATCTGGCAGCAACAATAAGCGGCAGAATCGCCGTCAATCTCAATTACGTTACCAGCCAGGACTCAAGAGATTTTCAAATCCGGCAGTGCAATATCGAATCTGTTATTTCATCACGCACTTTTTTAGAAAAAGTAAATATCCCCCGCGAATCAAATAACTTTATCTTTATCGAAGACATAACAGCCCGCATAAATAAAAACACAAAGCTCAAAGCCTACCTCAAAGCCCGCTTCGCACCATTGTGCCTGTTAACAAAAGCCAAGCATCGCTTCGGAGACGATTTAGCAACGGTCATCTTCTCCTCCGGCAGCAGCGGCAGACCAAAAGGTGTCATGCTCAGCCACCATAATATCATTTCAAATATCGAAGCCCTCCGAATCGTCATCCAGATTAATCCAAACGACAACCTCTGCGGCATATTACCGTTTTTCCATTCTTTCGGATTCAACTGCGGCCTGTGGCTCCCCCTTATCAGCGGCGTTTCCGTCAGTTACCTCACTAATCCGCTCGACGCACCAGCCGTTGCAAAAAGCGTTCGACAAAATCGCTCAACAATCCTTTTCGCACCGCCGACATTTTTCCTCAATTATATCAGACGCCTAAAAAGAGAAGATTTTGCAAGTATCCGGCTGGTAGCTGCCGGTGCCGAAAAACTAAAAAAACGCTTAGCCGATGCGTTCGAAGAAAAGTTCGCAATCAGACCTCTCGAAGGTTACGGAGCAACAGAACTCTCCCCCGTAATATCACTGAACATACCGGATGTAGAAGCAGATGGTGTCTATCAGGTCGGAACAAAAACCGATTCAGTCGGCCATCCGCTCCCCGGCATAGCCGCAAAAGTCGTCGACCCCGAAACTAAGCAGCCCCTGGATTTAGGGGCGGAGGGGCTGCTTTTAATAAAAGGTCCAAACGTTATGCTCGGCTATCTCAATGCCCCGCAGCAAACCGACGAAGTCTTGAATGACGGCTGGTACAACACAGGTGACATCGGAAGAATTGATAAAGATGGTTTTCTCACAATCACAGACCGACTCTCTCGTTTCAGCAAAATCGCCGGCGAGATGGTACCGCATATAGGTGTCGAACAAGCATACCTCGAAGGACTCAAAACACACGAACAGTTAATTGCCGTAACAAGCATACCGGACCCCAAAAAAGGCGAAGAACTCGTCGTCCTCCATTTAGCCCAAGCCGGTCACCCCGACAAATTACACGAAATCATAACAAACAGCCGAATACCAAACATGTGGAAACCAAAAAGAAGCAATTATATCAAGATAAAAGAAATGCCAACCTTAGGCTCCGGAAAATTAGACGTCACCCAGCTAAAAAAAATCGCAATAGCAGCAAAAAATGAATCTAATAGTTAGAGAAAGAGAAAAGATGACAGAACAAAGAATTATGCTTAGTTTTATGTGTGTGATTATAAGTTTTACATCAGCTGTATTTGGGACTTCAGACGATAATGGTTTGCCAAAAAAAGACTATTCAAAAAAAGTTTATTTCAGGATATTTGAGGCGGCTGAATGGGCTCCACTCAAGAATCATAAGCTGGATATTTACTATTACACCTTTTACAAGCCGGACAAAGAAAAATCGCCATATCGGTCCAAGGATGCAAATAACTATATCACCTCTGTAACGACCGATGAAAATTGCTATTTCGGGCTTAATTTGTCACAGCTGGAAGTTAGGGATATAGTGGTTCAACCGGAAGGGCCATATGAAGCGATAATCTTATCACGGAGAACGAAACAAGGAAGGAAATCAGCAGATCATATATCAGTCTCATTTATTAATAGATACCAACTGCCAATAATTAGTAACAAGTATTGCAACCTCAAGCATAAGGAGGAAAACAGCATTTTTGATGAAGAAAAGGCTGAGCAGAAAATATTCTCTGGAATGCGATTGGAAGCAAGAAAATTCAAAAAGACGGGTAATGAGCGAATAATGCAGGAATATACATTTTTTACAAAATGGAATACACTGCCGAAAGACTGGGATCGACAAAAATTATTGCATCAGTTGTATACTTATCTAAAAGAGCAAGCT
>JACKQG010007939.1_pt1 | contig 10500 bp, 7 predicted proteins | sample 8237621 | NCBI WGS metagenome assembly JACKQG01 (sample SAMN15677084, study PRJNA649215) | marine metagenome | biome: marine; feature: Black Sea; material: saline water; isolation source: suspended particulate matter (SPM) from the Black Sea western gyre | collected 2013-06-09/2013-06-10 | depth...
GATGAACACCTAGAAGGCGGCGCGTACCTTTCGCCACCACGACCTTGCACAAACCGGATTCGTCGGGATGCTCCGCCAAGTAACGGGCGTTGATGCCCATCGGGATTTTTCCCGTAGTCACTTTAAGTCCGCGTTCTTCCGCCTGCGCCTTGGTCAGTCCGACCACGGCGACTTCAGGATTGGTATAGATTACAGCCGGGATGGCGTCGTACCTCATGCGATCTTCTCGACCCGTAAGGTTGTGGACGACCACCTCCGCCATACGACTCGCGGCATGGGCCAACCAAGCTCGTCCCGTGACGTCGCCTGCCGCCCAAATACCCGGAACGTTCGTGGCGCCGCGATCATTTACGCGAATACCACCGCGCTCGTCGACGTCGACTCGCAAATCCTCAAGACCGAGTCCGGATACGTTGGGCTTACGCCCTGTGGCAACCAGAACAACGTCCCCGGGGACGGACTGAGTTTCTCCGTCGAGCGTAAACTTGACCTCCTTGTCCCCGATCTCATCCACTTTCGCACCCAGTCGAAAAGTAATGTTTTTCTTTTCCAGTTCCTTACGGAGGACGGAAGCCACTTCGGGATCCACTCCGGGACAAATCTCGGGAAGAGCTTCTATAACGGTCACGGGTACACCGACCGAGCCGAACACACATGCAAATTCACAGCCAATCACGCCACCGCCAACAATCACCAACCGCTCGGGCAATTCAGGCAATTCTAGAATGCCCGAGGAATCGACCACATGATCTGCATCAATGCCGGGAATAGGAGGTTTGGCAGGAGAAGACCCTGTACAGATCAAGACATTGTCGGCCTCGTGAGTTTCTCCATCCACCGTAACCGCAGGTCCGGCGGACAGGGTGGCTCGTCCGAAAACAACTTCCACCTTGTGCTTCTTCATAAGACCCGCAATGCCATCACGCATCCGATCCATTACCCGATTCTTATGGGCATGGGCCTTGCCCAAGTTGAAACGAACGCCATCGGCTTCCACGCCGAAGATTTCCCCATGCAAGGTATGGTGGTAGGTTTTCGCGGCCTGCAACAGGGTCTTGGATGGCACGCAACCTTCGTTCAGACAAACTCCACCGAGCTTCTTTCCTTCCACCAAGAGGACTTTCAGTCCATTCCCGGCGGCCTTTTTTGCGGCAACGTAACCGGCAGGGCCGGCGCCAATGATAGCCAAATCGTATTTCACTTAGATGATTCTCCTATTTTGTTTGCGGCGGGATCGCCGGAATAATTTTCCAAAGTCTCGACCAAGTCCTTCAGGAAGCGAGCTGCAGGAGCACCGTCTATGGCTTGGTGATCCATGGTCAAGCTGAGGGCAATGCTGTCGACAAAATTCACTTCTCCAGTTTCTCCGCGGACAGGACGAATAGAAATGCCGCCCACGCCGAGGATCGCCACCTCGGGAATATTCAGAACGGGCGTAAAGTGCTCCACTCCCAACATCCCGAGATTGGTCAAGGTGAAGGTGCCGCCGGTCAATTGATCTGGCTGGATGGTGCCTTCCCGGCATTCCTCGGCCAAGCCACGAATACCAGCGGACAAATTGTCAAGAGACAGGCAACATGCCTTGCTCAAGACAGGAACCATCAGGCCGCGATCGGTGTCTACGGCGGTTCCTAAACTCACTTTCTCGAAACGAGCTATGCGATCACCCAGGAAATGGGCGTTAAGATCGGGATGTCGCAAAAGAGTGTGGATCAACGCGTGAGAAATCACGTCATTGAGAGAAACCTTCGGTTCTCCCGATTCCTTGCGAGCCTTGCGAAACGCTTGGGCTGCGGTAACGTCAAAGGCTGCATGCAAAGTGAGCTGGGCAGTATTCCCCAGAGACTGCATCATACGGTCAGCAATGACCTTACGAATACCCTTCACGGGGACGACCTCGGCGCCATCGATCGATCCCGGTTCTCGCATGTCGGAAGCCAAGGCCATGCCGGACAAACCTCCTCCATGGACGGGTGGTTCCAGTCCACCTTCGCGGGCAAGCGCCGAGGCGGATGCGCTCAGTCGCGGCGTGCCCTCCAATGCTCCTTGCACGTCCCGCTCGATAACGCGTCCGCCGGGTCCTGTTCCAAGAAGAGAATCCGGATCAATACCCGATCGCATGGCAAGTTGTCGCGCCCGTGGGCTGACACCTGCAACCGACCCCTCAGCCGCCGACACGGGAGAAGCAACGGTCCCGACCGAAGCGGCGGGAACCGAGGTTTCCGAAATCGCAGGACTGGAGGTAGAATCTACCGAAGGTCCGGATGAGGCAGCTTCCGTTACAGGCCTAAAACCGGACGCATCCTCACCCTCATCTCCGATCACCGTGACGTTTGCGAGAACGGGAACGTCGTCGTCGGCTTCCCAAAACAAATCAAGAACCGTACCGGCAACAGGAGATTCCAGATCAAAACTCGCCTTGTCCGTCTCAATGACGGCGAGCACCGAGCCTTCCTCCACTTGATCACCCGGAGCGACCTTCCATTCGGTCAAGATACAACTTTCCACCGACTGACCTTGTCGAGGCATAATAACAGGAGTAGCCATACGTTCGTTCCTTTTCGCTTTGTTTTAGGCCAAGCGAACCTTCAAACCCCGCTTGCGCAGAGCTCGGGCAGTCTTGGCCGGAAAATTTTTGTCACTAATCAAAATGTCAACGCTCTCCAGGTCGCTCACTCGAGCAAAGGAAATCTTTCCCGCCTTCCGAGCATCGGCCAAAAGAATCACTTGCCGGGCATGCTCTTGAACGAGGGACTTGGTAAAAGCTTCGTTGGGATCCGTCGTGGTGAGACCATCATCGATGGAAAGCCCCATCGTACCCATGAAGGCCTTATCCAAACGCACCTGACCGAGGAGGACTCGGGTAAGCGGTCCCACCATGGTTTGACTCAACCGACGAAGTTCGCCGCCGGTAAGAATCACCCGAGGACCGGATTCCGCCAACTCCGCCGCGGCTCGAAGAGAATTTGTAACCACCGTAAGATCGGTCCGTCCCGCAAGTAAACGGGCCAGTTCCAGAACGGTGCTGCCACCATCGAGGTAAATCGAATCACCTGTACCTATAAGCTTGAAGGCTTCCTCGGCGATTAGGCGCTTTTCCTTTAGAGCGAGGTTCGCCTTGTCGTCGAACACCTCTTCTTCCAATCGACTCTCCATGCTGACCGCTCCGCCATGCACCCGTCGGATACGCCCCTCTTCCTCCAAGGCTTCCAAATCACGACGCACGGTTGCAACCGAAACCTTAAGGTCGGATTTCAAATCCTCGACCCGAGCAACGCCGGCCTTGCGAATGAGGTTTCTCATACGCTCACGCCTTTCGGGTGCCAAGTCTGCTCTAACTTCAAGAATCACAAATGATTGGTTTTGATCGTTTTTGATCGTTTTTGAAAGAAAAGCAATCAAGAAACCGTAGTTTTTCGTTACGGAAAAAACGAAAGCCAGCTAAATTCGAGAAGAAAGAACCAGTTCCAAAAGTTCGGCCGCGACCTCTTCGGGAGCATCTCTCCAAAGATCGGACAGGACGGCTTCGGGGTCATCTTGGCCTGTTTCATCACACAGGCATTGCAAAGCGATGGCTACCCCTCGAGCCAGTCGATTGGGTTTCACCCCCGCCTCCGAAGCAAGCAACATGGAGCCGACCAGACGATCCTCCCAACCAAGTTTGCGAGCCGGATCTCGAGTTACTCGGGCGACCGGATCACGAAGGAAGGGGTTGACCATGCGAGTAACCGCATCCTTGGCATAGGCGCGAAAGCCGTCCTCGGTAAAAAGCTCGTCATCCATCTCGCCATACTTGTGCCGCAAACCGATTCCAGATTCCTCAAGAAAAGCTTCTTGCGCAAAGGCCATGAGGTCTTCGCGCTTGCCTGCCTCGTGCATAAAACCAAGCCCTTGTTCCCGAGCCAAATAACCAAGCAAGGCATGGTTGGCGTTGTGACCGAGGAATTTAGTGATGGCAAAAGGATCGAGGTCGGGTTTTTCAATGAAGGCGGAAAGTCCGCGCTCAAAGTTCGGCAAGGTGACTTGGTCGACGAGGATTTCGCTGAAAGACTCGACGAGGAAGGCACGAGGGAAACCGGGAACAATCGGGGCGAGACCTTCGTCGGTAATGCGCACGGGGTCCGCCACCACGGAACACATCTTGGCAATAACAGTCTCCGAAAACTGGACGCTTTCTCCGAAACCTCCCGGAGCATGACCGAGACAGGCGTCTCGTAGACGTAAAGCAGCCCGAGAATCGTTTTCAGCGGCGTAGGTGACGCAGGTCGGCAAGGCAGGATCCGCCATCTTCATAGAAAAACCTTCCGCGAGAAGGGAAGCGACAGAGGCTTCGCCCACGTCGTACAACGTGAAACTCGGGAGCGCGGTCGCCAATTCGCTCGCCTCGGAAATGGCCCGCACGAGCGCTTCACGATCCTCATCCACCAATGGGTTGAGGATTTCCACACCCTCCACGCATATCGTCTCCACCGAAGAGCTCCCCGCAATATTGCAAAAGTAGGTTCCTTCGGCAGCCCGCAAGGCAGCCACGGATTCGGCATCGATTTCCGAAACGACCAGTCGGGAAAAGTTCCCCGAGCGAAAAGCTTCGGGAAGAAAGAGTCCTCCTTGAATGGCTCCGAAACCGAAGCCGACGAAAGTGCGGCTCAAGACAAGACTCCCCTACTCCGCCGAAACGGCTTTACGAGCATGGGCAAGAACTTCCTCGGGGCCTTGATCCACGGATAATCCTTCCCCTAGACGGTCCTCACCAAAAGGTTGAAAAGCATGACCGAACTCGGCGAAAAAATCGTTCTTGGCGAAAACGTCGGCGAAGGAGTTTTTGGCCCATTCGCTGAGGTAGCCCATGCCCATCATACCTTGCAATACGGTGTGAGCATAGAGGATGCGTCCACCTTTGAGAAAAACCGAGCGAAGGGGATCGAGGGCGGCGGAATCGAAGTCATCGACAAACTTTTGCCCGGGGCCATTCATTTCCGTTCCTCCGATAAGGGGCAACCCGCGTCTCTCGACAAGAGCGACCACTTCCTGAAGGTTGCGAAGTTTTTCATCGGGAGAACCGGGCGTGTAGTTCCGGTCGGGAATAACGTTGAAGGCAGCCACTCCCGACTCCATCCCGATGTCGATCAGCTCCTCGATGGCTTGCTCCCCGGAGGAACAACCATCCAGCCAAGCAAGAGTGGGGATTGCTCCACAAAGCAGGGAAAAACGATTCATGTCCGACATCTTCGGGAAAGATCCCGTATCGGGCTGAACGTATCCTACGCCACCTCGCTTCATGGTCTTTCCCCGCAGCAAATCGGTCAGACCGCGACCCTCGGGAAGGTCGACAATGTCCTCGGTTGCTACGCCCAGCTTATCCCCCCAGTATCGGGCCAAGGCTTCGGCATCGGGAAATTGAGACGCGGCCTTCCGAGCGTAGGCCACGCAAAGGTGACGCTCGGTGGCATTGCCGGCAGGCGTAAGGGGCAAAACGTCGGCATCGTAGTCGAGGATAACCGGAGCGAGGTGCGCATTCACGCGATCAACGAGACCACGATTGCGATCGGCGGACGTGTTTCTCATCCCGTCGAGAAAGGTTTGAGCCTCGGCTGGAATGTCGGTCGTGGTGAACCCGGTTCCCATGTGGTAGCTAATGCCGGGTTCGCCGGGAGAATTGATTTCCCGATTGGCGAACTCAGGCACGAACACTCGAGATTCCACACCCACGGCGCCCTTCAAGTTGAGCAAGCGACCCGCAGCCAGAAATTCGTCAAGCCCATCCAAGCAATCGAATTCCACGATCCCGGAGGTTTCCAATCCGTGTCGCTTGGCTTCGAGGGCAAAGTGACTGGGAGAGTATCCCCGATAGTTGTAAGAAAAGAAAGTATGGGCGTGCAGGTTTAAGATTGGCTTCGGTTCGGGAAAGGCTTCTCCGGACAAACCTTCGAGGGTTTGGCGTCGAATGGAGGAATCGAAATCGTCGATTGGGTTTTCGGACATATAGAAAAGTGAGCTGGAAGGATTGAGGAAAAAGAAAGTGAACGAGGCTCAGGTCTCGTCCACACCGACACCGAATTGATCGGCGAGGGCCAAGCATTCGTCAAGACTCTTGACGCCATCGGTACAAGTCGGGTCGGACAAGGAAGCGGTCGCGGCGCAGGTACCGGCAAGGAGGGAACGATCCAGTTCCCAATCTTCGTGAATGCCGTATAGCATTCCCGCACAAAAGGCGTCGCCCGCGCCGGCTGCTCCAGCAACGTAACCTTTGGGCAAGGACAAGGAACCTTGCCATGCTGATTCACCGGAAACCGAACAAGCGTATGCGCCTTCGGGAAAGTGAATGGCCACCAGTTCGCGAGCTCCCAATTCCATAAGGCGTTCGGCTGTCTCCCTCACCGAGGATTCGTTCAGCTTGTCTCCGTCGCGAACGGAAATGCCGGTAACCTTGCTCGCCTCGATTTCGTTGAGTATGCAATAGTCGACCTGCTTGAGGGCAGGGCTAACGATTCTCGAGAATCGATCGCTGTCCTCGCTTACCACGTCCAAACTAGTCTTTAAACCGGCTTCTCGGGCCATTGCCAATATGCGGGCGCCACGAGTCCCATACTCGGAATCCTCCGCGTCGATGGCATCCAGCAAAAGCAAATAACCAAGGTGAAAGATCCGGGCGTTGGAAGCGGAAAAGTCGAGGTCGCTTCCAGCCCATTCGGCATTGGCTCCGCGATTATGGAAAAACGTACGGCGTCCGCCGTTCTTCTCGGTCATCACGTCAGTGTAGGAAGTGGAGGCATTTTGGTTGACCGTGATGAATCGAGGATCGACACCGTGGCGACGGCAATCCTCGAGGATAAGCTCCCCAAAGGCGTCCTTACCCACGAAACCGGCGCCTTCGAGCGGGAATGGGGCTCCCATCTTGGCCAGGTCCAACAAGACATTGTAGGGCGACCCCCCCGAGCCTTGCGACTGGTCGTAAATGTTGGCCAGTTGCTCGTGCTTGGGATAGACGTCGATAATCTTTACTTGGTCTATGATCCAATTACCGCCGGCGAGAATGCCTGAGCGGGTTTTCGAAGAGGATTTCGGCTCCATGTAGCGTGCGGGGGTTGTTTTAGGATTTGCAGGAAAAAACGATTTTCGCTTTACCTTTAAGGCGAAAAACGATTCTTCACCTGCATCCCAATTTCCTAAAACTAGCAAGAAAGAAAAGAATATATGAGCACCGAACTACCTCGTTCCATTGATGGCCTGAATACGGTCACGGAAAACGTACGCTCTCATGCGGAAGCAGCTCTGGAAGCCGGCAACGGTCTCCTGCGCCTCGCTCCATGCTGGGTGCCCCGCTCCTTTTTGCAACCGGGCAAAAGACTGAAGCTCGACCCTAATGACCTCTACGCATTCGGCCTAAATCGAGGCGGCATCGACGAGCGCTGGTTCGGTTCCACGACCGAGGCGGCCAACGAAGGGCGCGTTCACGACGAAGGCTTCAGCTACGTCGTGCACGACGGCCAACGCTTTACGTTGCGAGACACGGTTGCCGAGCTGGGAGCCGAGCTTATCGGCGAATCCATCTGGAGCAAATACGGACGCTGGCCCGTGTACTCCAAGTTCTTCGACAACATGGGGCCAATTCCTCATCACATGCACCAAAACGCGGAGCAAGCCGCGCTCGTTGGCCAGGAAGGAAAACCCGAGTCCTATTATTTTCCGCCCCAGCACAACAACGTCGGCAATAATTTCCCCTACACGTTTTTCGGCCTTAACCCCGATACCACCAAGGATCAGGTCCGCCGATGCATCGCCGACTGGAACAAGGGCGACAACGGGATTCTCGACCTCTCCGCCGCCCAACGCCTCAAACCCGGAACCGGCTGGCTCGTGCCTCCATCCATCCTCCATGCTCCCGGCTCGCTTTGCACTTACGAACCGCAATGGGGTTCCGACGTATTCGGCATGTACCAAAACCTCGTGGAAGGTCGCGAAGTACCTTGGAGTCTCTTGGTGAAAGACATGCCCGAGGACAAGCACCAGGACATCGACTTCATCATCGACCAACTCGACTGGGAAGGAAACGTAGACCCCGATTTCCACAAAAACCATTTCCTTCAACCTATCCCCGTGGCCGACACTTCGGCCGAGGGATACGTCGATCGCTGGATCGTGTACGGCCGTATCGAGGGCAAGCAGGACTTCAGCGCCAAGGAACTTACGGTAGACCCGGGTTCGTCCTGTACCATCAAGGACAACGGAGCCTACAGCATGATCGTGGTGCAGGGCGGCGGCAAGATGAACGAACTGGTGCTCGATTGCCCGAAGATGATCGGATTTCGGGAGCTCACTCGCGACGAGGTTTTCTGTTCGGCGAAAGCCGCCGCGGAAGGCGTTCGCTTCGAGAATTCCTCCCCCACCGAACCTCTCGTAATCCTTCGCTACTTCGGACCCGAAGCCAATCCCGACGCTCCCGAAATAGGCGACGCCGCGAAGTAACAGGCTGAGATTCGGTCTAGTCTTCCTCAGCTATCCGCGCCTCAATGGCGGCGATCACTCCGTCGAGAGCCTTGATGCGGGCGTATCGCTTGCAGTTGCCCTCGATCACGGTCCAAGGAGCGTAGGAGGTATTGGTGCGTAGAAACATTTCTTCGGTTGCCTCCTCGTAGAGATCCCACTTTTCCCGGTTGCGCCAGTCCTCTTCGTTGAGTTTCCACTGCTTTGCGGAATCTTTCTCTCGGGCCTTGAACCGGTTCATCTGCTCGTCCTTGTCGATCTGAAGCCAGAACTTGATCACGACGGCACCGAAATGCCAAAAATTTTCCTCCATCTCGTTTATCTCGCCATAGGCCCGATTCCAATCGGCCTCGGAGCAAAACCCTTCCACGCGCTCTACGAGCACGCGACCATACCATGAACGATCGAATATGGTAAGGTGACCCGCCTTGGGAAACTCCGTCCAGAATCGCCACAAGTAGTGGTGGACTTTCTCTACGTCGTTGGGAGCCGCAATCGGTATCACTTCGTAACCGCGGGGGTCCATCTCCTCGGTCAAGCGACGAATGTTCCCTCCCTTGCCTCCGGCGTCCCAGCCCTCGTAGACGATGACCACAGGAATGCGACGATGGTAGATTTCATCGTGCAATTCGCCGATTCGCTTCTGGCGCTTCTCCAGAAGCTTGCGGTATTCATCCCTGTCCAGGCTCAGGGATAGATCCACCCTCTTCAAGCTCGGGGCAGTCGGGAACACGGGCAAATCCTTTTTCGGGGGAGGACCCTGCTTCGGCACATCCGTCGCCAGAGCAGTCACCCGCTTTCCCAAGACCTTAACCAAACATCGAAGAATACTGGCGTTGGCGGAAGTCACGTGCTTGGCATCGATCACCTTCCAAGGAGAGGCCGGAAGATCGGTGGCCTCGATCAATCGCTTAGTCGCCTTTTTGTACTGCCCGTACTTGCAGTGACGGGCAAGGACGTCGTCGGACACACGCCAAGCAGTGGCGGGATTCTTACGAAGCTTATCCAGGCGCTCGGCCTGCTCTTCCTTCGAAATGTCCAAGAAAAACTTGAAGATCACGGTTCCGCCATCCTTCAACTGGTTCTCGAAGGCGACGACGTCGTCCAATGCCTTGCTCAAGGAATCCTCATCCAATTCCTCCGCCACGTAATCGTCCAGCAAGGTGCGGTACCAACTTCGGTCGAATATGGCCATGCGTTCCGCCGATGGCGTACGCCTCCAGAACCGCCAGAGAAAAGGACGCAGTTGCTCGTCTCGATTGGGGGCGGCGATGCATGAAACCTTGAACCCACGTGGATCCAGAGGCTGGATCACGCGGTTGATCATGGTGCCCTTGCCCGCAGCGCTCCAGCCTTCGAAGACTATGAGCACGGGAATCCCCAACTCACGACAACGGCGCTGGAGCAAAGCCAATTCCTGCTCCAGTTCCTCGATTTCCCGCTTTAGTGCCTTTTTACCGTTCCCATCCATAGTATGAAAAAGCAATTCATGCCCATAGGACTAGCCCGCCAACTTTACAACACGGAAAAAAGAAAAAAGAAATTTGCCTAGATCTCAAAGCAAAAAAAGGCCTCGCCTAAACTGGCGAGGCCTTTGAAAATAATTTGCGAAATGCCTGATTAAAAAGTCAACAAACTGTTGGCATAAAACTCATCGACATCATAATCGCCACCGCCGTGTTCATCAACCGACGCATGACTGTATTCCAGTCCAAGGCTGAAGTTGTCCGTGATGGCAAAGCTAGTGTACAGGGTAATACGATCGGATTCTGCCAATTTCTCGAAGTCTTCGTGACTGTAACGAAGGGTGAGACCAAAGAAATCATTGAACTGATAGTTACCCATGAGCATCAAGTTCCATGCATCTTGAGCACCGACTTCCCAATTGTCGTATTCGATGGCAAGAGTAAGGGCTCGGTCGTTGTAGGCGAGCCAAGCGTTGAATTGCTCGATGTCTTGGTTGGCACCTTCTTTGGACTCGTGGGCATAACCTAATCGGCCTTCCAGTCCGGGCAT
>JACKQG010007940.1_pt1 | contig 10500 bp, 11 predicted proteins | sample 8237621 | NCBI WGS metagenome assembly JACKQG01 (sample SAMN15677084, study PRJNA649215) | marine metagenome | biome: marine; feature: Black Sea; material: saline water; isolation source: suspended particulate matter (SPM) from the Black Sea western gyre | collected 2013-06-09/2013-06-10 | depth...
GTTATACCAATTAGCAGCGCTCTAAAGGTCACAGAAGGAGATTTCTGAATGCGGTGCTTTGATGTAATGCTTGCCATTTAATAACCTATTCTAAGGGCAGGCTGGTGTTTTGTAGCACTAAAACCAGACATTAGAACCTTTTTCGTTGAATTTATCGTAGAGTATAGTAAGGTTTATGAGCCATCTCCTCGTATAAAAGTCTTGGCTTCTACCTGAACAAAAGCCATATAAGTGACCCGGATAGACTTGCTTGAGAGAACAAATTTGCTTTATTATCCCACTCTTGACATATTCAAGTCGTTCCGCTACTATGCCCTCAACTCCCAAATGACCTGAAGGCACTTCTTGTATAGCTTCATATTCGATTGATAAGCTTCTGGAACAACACTCGGGTTATGGGCAAACTGATACGCTTTGTGTAGACCTAGTATTATTGGAAATATCTGCATCATCAGTAACACATCTTGTTGGTTTATTGGCTCTGGCCAATACCCTATTACTTCATTCAAATCAAAAGCGTGAGAGCTATCTGATGCGTACAGTAGAGATGAAACTAAGAAACAAGATGAAAACAGCATCGCCGGTTGTAATATCTTGGGACCGAAAAGCAGCGGATCGACGTCTACTATTCTCACTCTCATCTCTTCATTTGTGTAATCAAAAAGCAGATTTTGGTGCCAGAGATCACAATAGATTAAGTAGTGCTCTTCTTGGGCAACCAGTTCATTATACCTTTCATCAGTAAGCAGCCTGCCTGCGGCCTCTGTCATCGGACAATCATCAACCATGTCCAAGAGATTCTTGCAAGCCTCCTCTATAGTGGGAATACCCTTACAAGCAAATCTATTCGAGACGGCACAAAGCCTCTCATGAAGTACATAGGTTGCTTTTACTATCGCTCGTGATTCAACCGGATGAGGATAATGATCTAATGGTGTTCCAGGCAAATATGTTTGAATCTGTATACCACGAGCCTGATGGTCAATTTCCCTCATCTCCCAGTGCAAGACACGCGCCGTCATGTCGTCGCCATCGGCAATCGCTTCCAAGAGTTGAGCTTGAAACTCATAGTAGTCTTTATCTCCAGGTGCAATTCTGACAACCAGTGGCTGAGGAGTATCTACCCTATAGACTTTCGTGCTGCCCCCTTTATACAACTCAGTACAGGGAAGATGTGGATTAGGATTGAAGACCGCTTCAATGACCTTTTTGTAGTCAATGAACCTACTTGAAACCGTTTGTGCCATTCTATTCAACACCTCTCTAGTCTTCGCACTGTTGTGAATTAGCAGAGAGCTTCGTAGCCGAATTCGCTAGAATTCGGGGCTTACCGGAACTCTAGGTAAGTTCAGCTACGAATTCTTTAGTTGTCTTTAATCTTTGCCCAAATAGTGGTGAGTTTGTCTGCAGGAGAAACAGCAGTTGTCGCTTTGAGCCCTTTGTTAATGAGGGTTTTAATATCATCTTCTGAAAGAGCCACCTTGAAAAGTGCGACCTCATCCATCAGACCTAAAATAGTTCCGGTACCAGCAGGACGGGCACCAATTATTATTGGGCCGCTAGCTATATCTGGCAGTTCGTCAAATTTTTCTTCCTTTCCCCCTTTTCCATCTACATACGCTCGCAGGAATGACTTTCCATACGTTCCAGCAACGTGATGCCAAACATCATCAGCCACTTTGTCTTGAGCATCAGCGATACTACAACAAACGCCCCCGGTAGTATAGACAATGCGAGCAGTATCTCCTATGCCAAAATTAATCTCAAAGACGTAATTCCTGTTCCCATCCTCCTTTGAAAAAAGGCGTTGGTTTTCTCCTCTACTTTTTATCTTAAGCCACATAACTATGGTAAACGCTTCTGGTAAGTTTTGCTCATCTGACTCCGGTACTTGCATGTAATGTTTGCCATCGACCCCGGGAAACAAGAGAGCATTGCCAAACTTGCCTTTATCCCACTTTATATCGCCAAGGATTTCGCCATCATTACCGTTGCCGGATGAGTCTTTGGCGACCTTCCCTGTTTCCTCATCAAGGAGCCATAATCCTACAATGTCTGTTGGGTCAATTTTTGTATACCCTGGACTGCTTATAATCAGCCCAAGAATAATAAAACTGATGCATATTATGGTTAATCTTGCAACTACGCTTTTCATTTTTTCAAACCTCCTCATTACGTTAAGGTTTTTTATTGGGCTTTGATTGAAGCCCAGGTGGTGGTTAGTTTGCCTGAAAACGCAACAGCAGCAAATGCTTTTACGCCTTCCTCCATCAGCCTCTTAATTTCATCCTCAGTTAGGGCTCTATTAAAAATAGCTACATCGTCGATGGCGCCAGCGCCAAAGTTGCCAACACCATCTTGGCCTACAAGCAAGGGAAAATTATTTGGGTTCCCTACTGGCTGAGATTTTTCGCTATCAAAAGAACCATCTATATAAAAAGAAACGGTATTTTTGCCATCGTGTGTAGTCGTTAAAAACACCCACTCATTGCCCAAGGAGATAGGAGTGTCTGCGGACACTACAGCTATTCCATTATAATAATCAAATATTCTATCAGACCCAACCCAACTCTGATAGTTAGCGCCGCCAGCCTGTCTTTTTGCTATGAATGGAGACCAGCTTGAGTCAACTCCATCCCATAATATGTGTCTTGATTTCACTTCCAAATAGAAATCAAGACAAATTGAGCCGGAAACTAATCGTGTGTTCAGTTTTCAAGTCAAGACTACTATCATGGTCTATTTCAACGAAATCGCCTTGCTTAATGAGTAGAGCCTGATTAAATTTTCCATCCTCCCATTGCGGATTGCCTTTGTCAAACACACCATCGTTCCCTTGACCAGATAGTTCTTTGAGTGTCTGATCGAAAGGCAAATACAGCATTAAAGAGTTATCACCAATTGCACTTTCAATGGCAGCAAAAACAACAACCAGGCTTAGTATCACGCAGCTTAAAATCAATCTTCTCATGGTAAATCCTTCTTGTATTGGTATATCAGTAAGAAATCACATGATTTCATTTCAGAGGTCGAATGCGTACCTCTATTTCCTTTTCATCCTTCAATAATTTCACCAGTTCAGAAGTATCAGTGTTGCCAAAGTGATATGGATATAGTATCTTAGGCTTAAATGCCTTTGCGGCGTCAGCCACCATTTGTGGTGTCATCGTATAAGGCCGATTCATCGGCAAAAACGCGATGTCTATATCCTTCAACTTTTTCATCTCTGGTGTATTCTCTGTGTCACCCGCAACATAAACTCGTTTGTCGCCAAAGGTAATCACGTAACCATTTCCAGCACCCTTGGGATGAAAGGGACGACCGTTGTCTCGCTTATGAATGATATTGTACGCAGCAACGGCTTCAATTTTCAAACCAAGAACGGTATTAACATCTCCGTTCTTCATCACGATACCACCTTTAACTTCTTTGGCGCATATCTTAGTCAATACCATTTCAGTTTTCTCCTTACGGATAACCTTTATGGCTTTCGGGTCAAGATGGTCTCCATGTTCATGAGTTACCAGGATAAGTTCAGCTTTAGGCATCTTGGTATAATCAGCTTCCCGAGATACTGCATCGAGATGGATAATCTTGCCGCCAAAGGCAAACATTAGTGTACCATGACCTATAAACGTAATATTCAACTCACCATCGGATGTTTTGATGATGTCCTCTTCAGGCATTTTTTCCTCCTACTCGCCTTCCGTAAATGCCGCAAATGTTAAAACTAAACTAAAAAGAATTGCCCAAAATGAAAGCGTTATGCTTTCATTCATAAAAAATTTTCTCATATTCCTCACCTCCTTGATAATCTAGAAAACAGAGCTTTTGTAGGTCGGAATTCACATTTCGACGTTTCCTTGTCAAATTTGGAAATTCCTTCTTTGTTAAGGGGAAAAGAAAAGTTGGGTTACAGAATAGCATAAATCATTTTTCTTAAAAAATCAACAAAAAAAATGGAGAACCACAAAAGAAAAAAGAAAAGCTTGGATCAATTAGCATGGGAAGGTTAAAGTGGTTGGAAAAGCATGGGATGATTGAGGGTAATTTTTGTGAGAGGTTAGTGGTGGTGGAAGCGACAAAAATAGTGGCCAGGAAGTAGAAAATTCCTGGCCGAGGGTTATGATGAAAAAATTAACACTTCCTCCCCCCTGCGATTTGTACTTTCTTACCATTTTCAACTACACTGATTAAAAATCCGCGTCCATGAATGATAAGGGCAAGAATAAGCCTGGAAAGGTAAAAGCCACAAGCGAGCTTAAAGAGAATAGGCTCCTTTTTCCGAGTAGCGTAAACTATCATCGGCAGCATCGCTAACATTTCAAGTACGAAAGCTAAAGGGAGAATAATTGGAAGTGGGAGTGAAATTCGTCTTTCCTCTATTTTAATTCTAAGCCAAAAGATAGGGTTCATGATTTCTTAACTGATTCTTTCGTCTCAATGCTGATTCTGATATCAGTATCTTCCTCACGGACTCTAACCAACTCGAACGGGCCGAGTTCCTCAAGTTCGTTGAATCCCTCATTCAATAACTCGGCAAGAGCATCGAGGTCTACATCTGTTTGCCCTTCTAGTTTGGTTTTGACTACCGGCAAAAGCCTCATAGCCCATTTTGCAAGTTTCAAAGGAAGGGATACCTCTACTTTTGGTTCCTCCTGCTCCCCTTCGCGGATGACTACCTTAAGTATGTGACCGGGGTTCATGAATTCACCTCCTAAATCTAAAAATCTAAGCGGTGGTCGCTGCTACGATTTTGCCATTCTTTTAACAACAGCACGGCAATGCTGACATCAATAATATTGGTGACAAAACAGAAGTCAATAATCATCATGGCAATTTGGAATTCCTTTCCGTCTTCAGGATATCCGCTGCTTTCCTCTGTCTTTCATTCAGGCACTAAAACGAAATCCAGTGTATTCTCATTTTCTCTCCCCAAAAACTTTGTTGTTAGAACCCGACTTTGAGTTTTGTAGCCGTCCGCCTGCACTATTATAGTATGTTCTTCATACGACGTAAGGTAGCTATACTTACCGTTTGAATCTGTGATTGCGCTCTTGCGCGGTTCTGACCCGTATTTCTCATCGGAAACCTTTGCTCCTGCTATAGGATTCTCTGTAATTGCGTCCTTGACAATCCCCCTGACTGTGAAATCAGGTTGTGAATCTGAAGCGCAACCAACTAGCTTTATTACCGAAATTATTGAGATTAAAATGGCAGCTTTGAATGATAGACAAATCCTGCTCTTTTTGCTCACCGGTTGATACCTCCTTGTTGCGTGCAAAACCTTGGACTAAATCGGGTTGCAAGTTGCACTTGTTATTCGGATTCCACTCTATGGATAAGCTCTCTGAGGTTGGTATAGTTTATTCTCATGGCCTCTTCAGCAGAACCGCTTTCGGGGCGAAAATGGGTGGCAACGCAGAGAAAGGCGTCGCAACACGATTCTCTCAAGTTGCGAAGCACTGTCAGGTAATCGACATCTCCGGCCCCGACCGGACGATATTCGAACTTCAGATGAGCGCCGTCGATGACATGTAGGTCTTTGATGTGAAGGCTGTGTAACCAAGGTCTAATGTTAAGAAAACCTGTCGTGGCAGTGTCCGATTCGCCGCAATTTAGATTGTCCGCCGGTCCCCACATACATTTGATATGTTTGGAGCCTACTCGTTCCATGATACGTCGAAAATTGCCTGTCGTGTTGGTATAGTTCCACGGCATCATACTTACCACAAGGTTTACACCGAAACATTCAACTTTGTCAGCCATGATTGAAAAAGCCTTGACTAGCTTCTCTAACTCATCGTCGGAAATGATACCACCTCTGGTTGCCCAACGCATGGGCCAGGTTGGCTTGCCAGCGCTATACTCACCGGGCCAGGCGAATGAATAAGTCAGAACGGCATCCACACCGAGTTGTACAGCAATTTCCATAGCGCGAACCAACCTCTGCAAATCCTTCTGAAACTCGGGATTATCCTGTAACGTATCAAGTTTCAAATCCGTCAGATGCATCTGTTTGAATGGAGGCGCTGTGCTAACAAGAGCTATCTTGAGCCCGTAATTGTCAAGCTGCTCCTTGATTCGACAAACCTCAACATCGCTCATCTCATCAATCGGGCTTTCACCCGGAATACGGTCAAACCACACATATTCTGCGCCGATATCTTTGGCAACTGCCAAGCTTTTGTCAAAAGACATTCCCAATTCATTAAGGAACATACCCATTTTGAAACGATAGTCACTCATTTACATTGTCCTTTCTCAGATTTTAAATTTCAATCTACCTGACAACAATCAACGAGCGTGTCAGGTAGGTTATTGGTTATTGGTGTTTACGTCAGATACGGTGTAAAATCAATTCTGAATCGGAATTTACCGGAGGACAAAATCAAAAAGATTTACGGCTCTTGATAATTCAAGAGTTGTGTTATCGCAAGAAATCCAAGGAAATTCTTTTGATGTAACTCCGCCCAAAATTCCTTTCCAGCAGTGTCACTACAATCTGGATAATACAGTAGAAAAACCGGCTAAACAAAGAAGGGAAAGAGGTGAAGAGCCAGAAAGCAGAAATTACAAATTGAAAAGGAATTAAAAGAAACAGAGGAATGGTTAGCTGAAAATCCAGACTCCCCCAACTTAGAGGCGGTTGAAAGGCAAAAGGAGCGACTTCTTGACTCTCAGAAACGCCTTGAACAAGAACATGTTGAGGTGGATATTGGAGAATAATATCCACCTTATTCTTTTTTACCTTCCAACACTCCTTCTAGACGGCAGATGGCTTCGTCCAATCCAGTGATAGCTTGTGACGCCCGTTTCAGTAATTGCAAGTTCTGAAGTGCGCTTTGTACCACACCTTTCGCGGAGCAGACTTCTAATGCCTGTTGATAGGTGGCAAGTGCCTCGTTGCTCTGCCCAATACCAAGTTGCGCAAGCCCCAGATGGTAGATCACGTCGTAAAACCGAGGTGTTTTATCCAACAACTCACGACAAAACTCAATCCCGCGCGCAAAATCGTCCTGTGCTTCTTCTGTCTTGCCCTCTTCCAAACAAAGAATGCCTAACTTGATGGCGCAACTGTAGTTAGCAGATGGAATGTTGAACGCGAGGGATTCTTCATAGTAGCATCAAGCTTCGGGAAATTTACAGAGGTGGTGTTGAATAAAACCGATCTCTTGCTGAACTATTGCCAATCTCGGGATCCAACCAAATTTGTCGAACAAATCGCGGGCATAAAGATAGGCCTCAAGGGCTGAGTTAAATTGCCTGTTGAGTGAGTACCATTTCCCTATTACCCACTCAATGCGACTCAAAGCATTTAGACTGCCCTGACAGTTGGCTATAGTTTTACCTTTTTGTAATTCAATCCATGCGCCATCGAAGTCCCCTTCATCTTGTAGTATTTGTCCCCAAACCATGAAAGCTGCTGGTGGAATTCTTTCATTGTCCATCTGAAGCACGGTTTCCATCGCACACCTTGCTTCCTCGAGTAATCCTACCATCCTCAGTGAATCCGCCAAGAAGTACTGATATGGTTTGATGCCTTCAGTACCAAGTTCGTCCGACAGACATCGCGCATCTTGGAACTGTTGAATAGCATCATCATAACGTCCTTGTAAATATAAACAGAAAGCGATAGTATGTGCAGCGTGCATAGTATCCAACTTCAATTGTTTTCTTAGATGAGGTGAGTTCTCTTTTCTCACGAGTTCTAAGAGAATACTCAAGCTTTCCTTTGCAGCAGAGATAGCAGCGGTGTAATTTCCACGGTCAGCGTAAAATCGCGCGTTCAATTCCAATATTAATCCTCGTGTGAGTGGATCGATAGAGTCAGCCGCCTCTTTTAACAATGATTCTTGTTCGTCTATATGTCCCATCATACACAAACAATCAATGGCTCGCGCCAAAAACTTGGGTGAGACTTTGCTTGCAGTCCGTGCAGTTGCAAAATATAAGGCCATAATTTCTACATAGCGTCTAAAGTCTCTAAGTTTATGTGATATAACAAGGGCTAGGCTTGCTGCATCTTCATATTCTTTTGCTTTGAGCAAATGTTCCCATCCTTGTAACTGCAATTCCACATCCTGCCGCTCATTTCCCGTAAGCAGACTCAAAGAAAACTCAGCAGCATGGCGATGGAGCATTTGCTTTGTATAATCGCCATCGTCAGGTATGCGCGAGTAAGCATACTCCTGGTCAAGGGAATGAAGTTCGTAAGTATCTTGTCCAGGCGGACAAGTTACAAAGTATTTAAGCACAAGATTACGTAGACAAGCATCCATATCTATGTTCGGATAGAATGGCTCCAGTAGATAGCGTATAGCGTCAGCAAGCACGGGCTTGTTATAGACAGCTAAAGCTTCGAGTACCCGCTTCTGGTCGTCGTCGATTATGCGGTCATATTGATACTCAATCAGGTTCTCAACAACCTTCTCGTTGAACAGTGTGGTGTCACTCAATAATTTCTCAAGTGTGGGACTTCCATGACTAGATAAGATGCCAGCAATCCTATTTAGCGCAAACGGAACGCCAAAGCAGCGGTGGGCTGCTTTGGTAAGGAGTTCTTCGGAGGCGTCCCGCAATCCAAATTTGCCGTCAGGATCATTATCGCGTAGCAGGTCTACGGAGTCGGTATCCTTCAATCGTTTTAGGGGAACCAAACGCCGTGCTCGCAACACCTGATCGTTGACTTCAACTTGTTCGCGACTAGTTGCTATTATCCGCAGTGTATGATGCCTCGCTAGGCACAAGTCCACAAACTCCCGTAGCTCAACGTCGGCAATCGTGTTGTCGGGGGTGAGGTGAGTTTCGAGGTTGTCCAACACCAGTAAGTAGCAGCCCTTCTGTAACTTGCTCAACAGGAAGCGTACTTTGTTTTCAGATGAGCGGAGAGCATCACGCCAATGGTCCATCAACTCCTCTCCATGTGGACTGCCCAAAACCCGACTAAAATCGTGATATATTTGCTCTACCGTTGGGTTGTCCGTGCGGCAATCAATGTAAATGATGCCATCCGCACCCATCGCCGTCGCGGTCCCAGACAGCCGCAACTCACCTCTCTCAATCTCCTTGCAAACTTTATACAGTAGTGCCGTTTTGCCAATACCCCCGCGGCCGGTGATACAGACGAATTTCGCCGTCTGGTCACCCAACAGTTTATGCAGTTGCTTAATTTCCTCCACGCGGCCCTTAAAGTGGCTCACATCAAGGCGCCAGCCGACGATGGTTGCTCGTAGAGGTACTTGTTCTGCATCATTATGCCGTTTAACCAAGTTTTGTCTATCAATATACATTTCACCTATTTCTATGTCACTTGCTTCCCTATTTGTAGACCCCCACCTAGTCCAAACTTGATTTTCTATTAGATTTCCAAAACTTTTCTTAACTCTATGCGGTCTTCGATGACTCCTATGTATCATTATTATTGCAAAGGATTTTCCGTCGAATTCGAATGGCTGATAAAGGAAATTAATAGGTGGTTCAATCTTACTACTCACTAAATTTTGTAGTACAGCATCATCATAATGCTCATGTTCAGCCACACCAAATAATTCTTTTTTTCCACCCGGATAACTTTTAACACCAATAATGATATATCCTGTTTCGTTTCCTTTCGCATTAGCGATGCACATGACATCCTTGATAAAATCAGATTTTTTTTCATCAGGATCGCGTTTCTTCAACCTATATAAATCTCTCTTAAAATCTATTTTGGGCGATTCATTCCTTTTCAATAGTTGCTCAAATAATTCTTTGGTCATCTCCATTTCTAAAACACCACCGATTCTAAATAAGTTGTAAATCACTATTGTGATCCGACCCCTCACCCCTTGACATCTCTCCCTTTTTCTGTTAGCGTGCAAGCAGAAAATTCAAAATCAAAGGAAATTATACAGAAGCCGACAGGCTATTATTCTCCTCTATTTTCGTTCTCTGAAGGAAAGTATGTATCGATGTTACACGCCTCGATACCATCATTACGAGAAGCACGTAAAACTACAAGGTTGTCACTAAGATTCCATGCTCTCGAGAAATGCGTTTGAAACTCTTCAAACATCCGTTCGCTCTCGCTCATGTTATTGATGAGTGAAAAAGCACAGGTCTCGAGACCAAACTTATGATTAAGAAATGGGCTTACAATCATGGTACTATTATCCATGCAAAAGTAGGAGAAGTGCATCGAAATTTCACTTAACAGTAACCACACTTTTCTTTGAAACCCTTTCCTAAGTGGCAAGCGAAGCGAACACGGGACGGGGATTACTGAAAGGCTTCGCCTACTTCTCCCGTCCAAGTGCCATGACTATTGTAACTGAAATTACTTTACGTGTCAAGACTGCTGCCAATACAAAGGTCTCGTCGACGAAGTTGGCATTTTTAATGTCGCACTTTTAGAGGATGATATAAAAAGTATGGCTCATGTGAGCACTGCTTCTAAACTTGAATGTTGAGCGGGGTATCGCAGCAACTGCACTCGGTCGCTTACGGTTCCAGCGATGC
>JACKQG010006455.1_pt2 | contig 10498 bp, 6 predicted proteins | sample 8237621 | NCBI WGS metagenome assembly JACKQG01 (sample SAMN15677084, study PRJNA649215) | marine metagenome | biome: marine; feature: Black Sea; material: saline water; isolation source: suspended particulate matter (SPM) from the Black Sea western gyre | collected 2013-06-09/2013-06-10 | depth...
TTTTCTCACTCCTGCTGGCATCTTCAGCAGAAAATTCCACTTCCGGACAGAGCTTGCGGGCATATCTTACCGCCTCAACTGCCTGCTCTAAAACTTGTTCAGGAGAAAGCTGTAGTTTATATTGCATATGAATAGGAGAAGTGGCAATAAAAGTATGGATTCGTGGCCTTTCGGAATACTTAATTGCCTCCCAGGCTCGTTCAATATCTTTCTTTACTGTTCGAGCTAAACCAGCAATAGTACAACCTTTAATGGTTTGAGCTACCAGCTTCACACCTTCAAAATCCCCTGGCGAAGCAATAGGAAAGCCTGCTTCAATTACATCTACATTAAGATTCTCTAATTGCCTGGCTACCTCCAATTTTTCATTAGTATTAAGTGATGCACCCGGACATTGTTCTCCATCTCGAAGCGTAGTATCGAAAATTACTATATTATCTATCATTTTGTTTCCCTCCTATTCCGCTTTAATGTTTTTATCTTGAAACATTTACTCGGAATAATAACTCCCGATAATTTTAATAAAAGTCGTACATTCCTCTAATGATTTTAATGCCTCTTGAGTTTCTTTCTGGTGTAACCCTTTTTCAAAATCAGTATAAAAAACATACTCCCACGGTTCCCTTTTGCTCGGTCGTGATTCTAATCTGTTTATATTGATATCTCTAAAAGCAAATTCTTTAAGACAGCGATAAAGCGCTCCAGGTTTACTCACTACTGCAAAAATAATTGAAGTCTTATTATTTTTAGGATCTAAACTCATTTCGGGTGATAAGATTAAAAATCGAGTATAATTAAATTTGTTGTCCTGAATGTTTAAATTTAATATTTTTAAACCATAGAGTTCTGCCGCCCAACTACTAGCAATAGCAGCTATATTATTTTCCTTAGCCTCTTTAACCATCTTTACACTTCCGGCAGTATCATATGCGGGGATAACCTGACAAGAAGGTAGATTTCCTGATAAAAATTCTTCACACTGAGCTAGTGCTTGAGGATGGGAATACACTTTTTCAATCAATTTAAAATCAATCTTTTCCTTAGTTATTAAACAATGCTCAACCTTTAACTTTAATTCTCCCACCGCAAATAATTCTTGGTGTAATAAAAGGTCATGTACCTCATTTATCCCGCCGGTCTGAGAATTTTCTATAGGCAAAATGCCGTATTCGGCTTCTTTGTTATTTATCTTTTGGAATACTTCCTGAAAAGTTTTACAAAGTATAGGTTGTATAGAAGAACCAAAAAATTTAATAGCCGCAATCTCGCTAAAGGCTCCCCTTTCTCCCTGAAAGGCAACTTTATTTTGCAATCTCCTCACCTCATTTTTACCCTCTCTAATTTTAATTAAACTTAGGCATCTGTGGGCACGATGCATCGTGCCCCTACCTCTGTCATTCCCGTGGAAACGGGAATCTATCTTTTTTCCTCACTCTACGCTATTAAGGCGCATGCAATACGCCCCTACATCGAACTCTTGAATCCTGGACTTCTGACTCCTTCTTCCTCTTCACGCAATACGCAATACGCAATACGATATTAGTCTTCTATCCAAGGCATCATACTTCGCAGTTTTTTCCCAATTTTTTCAATAAGAAAATTAGCTTCTTTATTGCGCATTGCTCTAAAGTAAGGTCTCCCCACCTGATTTTCGATAAGCCAATCTTTGGCAAACCCTCCGTTTTGTATTTCTGTCAATACTTTTTTCATTTCCTTTCTTGTTTCTTCAGTTATAATTCTCTTTCCCACCTTTAAATCTCCATATTCAGCAGTATTACTAACACAATCTCGCATAAGAGTAATTCCACCTTTGTAGATTAAATCCACTATTAATTTTAATTCGTGAAGACATTCAAAATAAGCAATTTCCAGTTGATATCCAGCTTCTATTAAAGTATCAAAAGCAGCTTGAATCAAGGAGGTAACTCCTCCACAAAGAATTACTTGCTCACCAAAAAGGTCAGTTTCGGTCTCTTCTTTAAAGGTGGTCTCTATCGTCCCTGCCCGAGTTCCCCCTATTGCCTGGGAATAGGCTAACCCAATTTCTTTAGCCTTACCTGAATAATCCTGAAACACAGCTATCAAATTAGGAACACCTTTACCTTGAACATACATTTCCCGCACTAATTGGCCCGGGCTCTTAGGTGCAATCATAATTACATCTACATTTTTAGGTGGAATAATCTGACCGAAATGGATATTAAATCCGTGAGAAAACATTAAGACATTGCCTTCCTGTAAATTTTTCTCAATCCCTTCTTGATAATAAATTTTCGTCTGTATTTCATCAGGAATTAACATTTGAATAATATCTGCTTCTTTAGTTGCCTCAAAAATACTCATTGCTTTTAACCCATCTTTTTCAGCGTTGTCCCAATCTGGATATTTATCGCGAGGGCCTGCTCCAATAACAACTTTTATTCCACTATCATGCAAATTAAGAGCTTGTGCTCGACCTTGATTTCCGTAACCAATTATAGCCACAGTCTTTCCTTCTAAAAATTCTTTTTTTACATCCTTGTCATAATAAATCTTAACCATCCTTCTAATCCTCCTTATTATTTTTATTTTTTATCTAATCTTTAAGACCAATCGGTTTTACCTATTGGTCTTATTATTTTTAATCGATCTATTTTACATTTTAAAATGTTTATTCGGCTTATTTTTTAACCCAGAAGTAGTAACGTTCCCCCTGGATAGGGCAATTTTTCCGGTCCGAACGACCTCCTTTAACCCAAAAGGACGCAATAGTTCGATTAAAGCATTAATCTTATTCTCTGTACCGGTAGTTTCAATAGTCACTATCTGACTATTTACATCAATTATATTAGCTCTAAAAATATCTACCGTTTGAATTATCTCCGAGCGAGCGGGTAAAGAATTAGTATTTACTTTGATTAAAGCTAATTCTCTTTCAACTGAATTTTGAGGAGAAATATCTTTAACTCTAATCACATCAATTAATTTATTTAACTGTTTAGTTATTTGTTCCAAAACCCGTTCATCTCCTTTGACTATAATAGTCATCCTGGAAATATCAGTTTCTTCGGTATGACCAACCGCCAAACTCTCAATATTAAAACCACGACGGGTAAATAAGCTCGCCACTCTCGCCAAGACACCGGGATGATCTTTTACTAAAACTGCTATAGTATGTCTCATTATTATTCAACTCCTATCATTTTAGATATAGGTGAACCTGGAGCCACCATAGGAAATACATTTTCTTCTTTGGGAATATGACAGTCAATTAAAACAAATTTATCTAAAGAAAGGGCTTTTTCTAAAGCAGGATATAATTCTTGTTTTTTATTCACTCTTATTCCCGTTCCTCCATAAGCTTCAACTAACTTTACAAAATCAGGATTGCCATTTAAAGTAGTTTCCGCATATCTTTTATCAAAAAATAATTCCTGCCATTGTCTTACCATTCCTAAACAACCATTATTCATAATAATCACTGTAATAGCTAAATTATTATTCATAGCGGTTGCTATTTCTTGTTGGTTCATTTGAAAACTGCCATCCCCTGAAATACAAATTACTGTTTTTTCAGGACAACCCATCTTTGCACCAATAGCAGCAGGAAAACCATATCCCATTGTCCCTAAGCCTCCTGAAGAAATAAAACTGCGAGGTTCAGTATACTGGTAATACTGGGCGGCCCACATTTGGTGCTGCCCCACACTGGTAACAATGATGGTATTATCTCTTGCAATTTTACTAATTGTTTCCATAATATATTGTGGTTTTAGCTCTTCGTTGTTAATGTATTTTAAAGGATATTTTCTTTTAAGATCTTCTATCGTATTTAACCACTCTGTTTCTTTCTTTTTGAGAATATATTTATTTAATTTTTCTAATATATTCTTGATATCACCTATAATGGGAATATCTACCAAAATATTTTTCCCTACTTCAGCCGGATCAATATCAATATGAATTATCTTGGCTTTCAAAGCAAATTCATCCAATTTTCCGGTAATTCGATCATCAAATCTTACTCCTAAAGCAATAATTAAATCAGCATCACTGATAGCGTAATTTGCATAAGCAGTACCATGCATACCCAACATTCCCAAAGATAGAGAGTGAGTTTCGGGAAAAGAGCCTAAACCCATTAAAGTTGTAGTAACCGGGATATTAGTTTTAAGAACCAAATCTCTTAATTCCGAAGAAGCATTTGAGGAAATTACTCCTCCTCCTGCATAAATAATTGGTCTCTTTGCCTTACTTATTTCTTGCGCTGCTGTCTTGATCTGTTGAATATGCCCATTGAAAGTTGGTTTATAACCATTTAGACTAACACTTTCAGGGTATTTAAACTCAGTTTGCGCTAATTGAATATCCTTAGGTAAATCTATTAACACTGGTCCGGGTCTTCCTGTACGAGCGATATAAAAAGCTTCCTTTATGATACTGGCTGTATCTTTTACGTCTCTCACCACATAATTATTTTTTGTGATAGGCAAAGTAATACCGCTGATATCCACTTCCTGAAAAGCATCAGTACCAATTAGGTTAGTAGAAACCTGACCGGTAAATGCTACCAAGGGGATAGAATCAAGGTAAGCATTGGCCAAACCGGTTACTAAATTGGTGGCTCCCGGTCCGGAAGTGGCTATGCACACCCCTACTTTACCGGTAGCACGGGCATACCCGTCAGCAGCATGAGCTGCTCCCTGTTCATGTCTGGTGAGTATATGTTTTATAGAGGTTTCACTATAAAGAACATCATATAGAGGCATTATTACCCCGCCTGGGATGCCGAATATTATTTTTACATCTTCCTTTTTTAAACATTCTACTACTATTTGCGCTCCGGTTAATTTCATATAATTCATCTCCTTTCTATAATTTGGACTAAATTGTAGATAATTTATAAACCTAGCTCTTGTTTTTGCATATAAAAATGCCCCAGTAAATAAGTCCATTTCGTTAGTTGAAACAAAAGGGACCTATCCGCTGGGGCATTTTTTACCCACGGTGTAATACTAATACTTTTATATTAGCATTTTATACCACTCGGTCCAGGCTCTAATCTTAATTGATTAGACGGAACCCTAGGCATACTCCCGAAAAATAAAAAAACTTCCATCTTCATCTTAATCTATAAAGATTAAAATAGGGACGAAAGTTATTCGTGGTACCACCCTAATTTAATAAAGAAAAGGAGAGATCAACTTTCCTTACCTTTATCCTTAATTAGCACACAATAGATAGCGCTTTTGAAACGTCACAGATTACTAGGTAATTTCACCTGTGTATAAAATATTTGAAGGTGAGATTTTCGGCAAACTTATGTTACCAATTCGCACCACCCATTGGCTCTCTTTAACAATTTCGGTCTGCCTACTTTTTCCTTCAAGTTTTACAATTTTTGTTTATTAAAAAATATGATACAACAATCAATCTTAAATGTCAAGCGAAGTTCAAAAAAAGTATCGAGTATGTAGTATCGAGTATCGAGTTAAGAATGAGAAAGAAAAGATAGAAAAAAGTAAGATTCTTCTTTTTATCTTACTACCCTACTAAAGTTTACACTAACATAAAAATTGTTTATTATTTTATCTGGTAAGTATATAGATAAAAAAGCTAATAGCCAAAAGTTTAAATATTTCTTACTGCTCCTTTGTCAGCAGAACCCACTAAATCAGTATAGTATTTTAAATAACCTGATTTTATTTTAGGTTCGGGCACCTTTAGTCTCTTTAATCTTTCTTTAATTTCATCTTCTTCCAGCTTAATATTTAATTTTTTCTCCGGTATATCGATTTCAATTATATCTCCTTCTTCTACAATAGCAATTGGACCTCCCATGGCTGCTTCGGGGGCAACATGGCCAATAGAAGCTCCCCGGGTAGCTCCAGAAAAACGTCCATCGGTAATTAAAGCCACGTCTTTATCTAATCCCATGCCAGCGATAGCTGACGTAGGAGTTAACATTTCTCTCATCCCCGGACCCCCTTTGGGGCCTTCATAACGGATTACTATGACATCTCCTTTTTTAATTTTGCCTTCTAAAATGGCTTTGGTACTTTCCTCTTCTGATTCAAATACTCTGGCGGGACCCTCGTGTCTTAGCATGCTTGAATGAATTGCTGAGCTTTTTACGATTGCACCTTGTGGAGCTAAATTACCCTTTAAAAACAAAATGCCGCCTTTGGAATTATAGGGGTTTTCTATAGTTCTTATTACTTCGTTATCCAATATGCAAGCATTTTCAATGTTCTGACCAATATTTTTACCGGTTACGGTAATTTCTCTTAAATTAATTATCTTCTTCCTGCTTAGTTCTTTAAGTAAAGCTGAAATACCTCCGGCTCTATCTAAATCTTGAATATGGTATTCTCCTGCCGGAGAAAGGCTGCACAATTGCGGAACTTGTTCCCTTATTCGATTGAAATCGTCTATGTCAAAGGGAATACCTGCTTCAAAGGCTATAGCCAGAGAGTGAAGCATAGTATTAGAAGAACCCCCCAAGGCCATCTCCACAGCGATCGCGTTCTCTATAGCTTTTTTAGTAATAATGTCTAAAAATTTAGTATCTTTCTTTAACAATTCCATAATTCTCATTCCAGCGTGTTTGGCTAATCTTATTCTGCCAGCATCAACAGCCGGAATGGTTCCATTACCGGGGAGAGCTATGCCTACAGCTTCCGCCCAAATATTCATAGAATTAGCGGTATATAGGCCGGCACATGAACCAATTCCCGGGCAGGCACAATCTTCTACTTCTCTTAATTCCTGTTCACTTATAGAACCTGTTTGAAACTTTCCTACTGCCTCAAAGACATTGCTCAAGGCAATATTTTTCCCTTGATAAAATCCAGCTAACATAGGCCCGCCACTTACCAAAATAGTCGGTATATTCACTCTTAGGGCACCCATAATCATTCCCGGAACTATTTTATCACAATTAGGGACAAGCACTAAGGCATCAAAGGCATGGGCTTTGGCCATAATTTCAATAGAATCTGCTATCAACTCTCTGCTGGGTAAAGAATATTTCATTCCTTCATGATTCATAGCCAGTCCATCACAGACTCCGATAGTGGAAAATTCAAAGGGTACCCCTCCAGCCATTCTTATTCCGTCTTTAACTGCTTGGGCAATGTTTTTTAAATGAAGGTGCCCGGGAATAATCTCATTAGCTGCCTGGGCAACTCCAATAAAAGGTTTGTTCATTTCTTCATCGGTTATTCCTAATGCTTTAAGTAGAGAGCGATGGGGAGCTCTAGCCACACCTTTCTTTACTACATCACTACGCATAATTCTTCACCTGCTTTTGTTTTTTATCTTAATTAATAAGCTTTCAATAGATAAATCCATTTATTGGTTAAGTAGAAACCTCCACGTTACATTACTAAGAATTATAATATACTAAATAATAACATTAGACAAGAAGCAATTGCTACTTGCCTTATTGCTAACAAAAGAAAGTATTATTAATATATAATATTTTTTTTCTAACTACCCCACTAAAGTTTACACTACCGATACAAAATTTTTATTTATAAAATATCTATAATTGCCTTGGTATACTCTAATGTTCCTGCACTTCCTCCAAGATCTTTAGTTGTTTTTTTACCTTTTTTTAATACTTTTTCGACAGCTTTTTCTACTCTATCTGCTGCCTTACTTTCTCCCAAATACTTTAACATCATTACTCCGGAAAGTATTGTTGCTGTTGGATTAGCCGTATCTGGACTTAATTCTGGAGCTGATCCATGTACTGGTTCAAATACAACCTCCCTATCTCCTATGTTGGCTCCCGGTACTACCCCTAAACCTCCAACTAATCCTGCTGCCAAATCAGAAAGTATGTCTCCATAAAGATTTGGCATAACTAAAACCTCATAATCTTGAGGTATTTGAACCAACTTCATACTCATTGCATCAACTATCACGTCTTCAAAAATTATCTCAGGGTATTCTTGAGACACTTTTCTAACACAATCTAAGAAAAGTCCGTCTGTACATTTCATTATATTTGCCTTGTGAACTGCTGTAACTTTTCTCCTTTCTTCTTTTCTAGCCAGCTCAAAGGCAAACTTTGCAATCCTTTCACTCGCTTTCCTGGTTATTATCTTTATGCTCTCAGCGGCATCTTCTCCTACCATATGTTCTATTCCCGTATAGAAGCCTTCTGTATTTTCCCTAACTATTATTAAATCAATATTTTTATATCTTGAAGGCACTCCTTTATATGACTTTACAGGCCTTACATTTGCATACAGTTTTAACGCCTGCCTTAATGCTACATTAATACTTCTAAAACCTGTACCTGCAGGTGTTGTAACCGGTCCTTTTAATGCCACCCTATTTCTTTTGATACTATCTATCACATAATCAGGAAGAGGTGTGCCATATTTTTCTATAACTTTCTCACCAGCTTCTACAATTTCCCAATTAATTTCTACTCCACTAGCATCCAAAACCATTTTTGCAGCTTCTGTCACTTGTGGGCCAATTCCATCCCCCGGAATTAAGGTAATATTATAAGTCAATTAAGTTACCTCCTACCAATATAATTATTCTTTTCCCTTTCCTTTAGATCTTATTAGATTTAAAAGACCTCCCTGAATTATCATCTCTCTCTGTCGGAGAGTAATATCTAAAATCATCTTATATTCTTTGCCCTTGGTCAAATTTTTAAGCTTAATCGTTCTGCTCTTGACCTGGGAAATGGCATCTTCTATTAAAAGTTCGTCTATTTCTTCTATATCATCATAATCTTCTGATTTTTTAAATACCAAAGGCATTATTCCACTATTAATAAGATTTGTCTTATGTATCCTCGCAAATGACTTTGCAAACACCGCCTTTACTCCAAGATATAAAGGGACAAGGGCAGCATGCTCTCGACTTGAACCTTGCCCATAATTTATACCCGCAATTATAAAGCCTCCTTTATTCTTCTTTGCCCTCTTTGGAAAATCTTTATCGCAAGGAGTCAGGCAATAATTAGAAAGATAAGGTATGTTAGATCTATAAGGGAGTAATTTAGCATTTGATGGCATAATATGGTCGGTAGTGATATTATCTTTTACCTTTATCAAAACTTTCCCCTGAATTTTTAAGCTTAAAGGTTCGCCTGTTGGAAATGGTTTTATATTGGGTCCCTTCATTATTTTTACCTTATCCGGATTATTAGCCGGTGGTATAATTAAATTATCATTTACAAAAAATGACTCTGGTTCTTTAACTATAGGTGGCTTCCCTAAATCCCTTGGATCACTCAGATAACCGTTAATTGCTGATACTGCAGCAACCTCAGGACTAACCAAATAGATTTCCGCTGAAAGCGTACCGGATCTCCCCTCAAAATTTCGATTAAAGGTCCTTAAAGACACACCATTTGTGGGCGGAGATTGACCCATACCTATACAGGGACCACAGGCACATTCAAGAATTCTTGCTCCTGATATAATTAACGAGGCCAAAACTCCATTTTGAGCAAGCATAGCCAGAACCTGTTTTGACCCTGGAGCTATCGCCAAAGAAACATCTTCCGCTATAGTTTTACCTTCGAGAATTCTCGCCACTCTTACCAAATCGTCATAAGAGGAATTTGTACAGCTGCCTATAACTACCTGATTAACCTTTAGCTTTTTTAAGGAGGATACAGGCACTACCTTATCTGGGCTATGAGGACAGGCTGCCAGAGGTTCTAATTGGGCAAGATTTATCTCTATCTCTTCATCGTAAATTGCCCCATCATCAGCTTTTATTTCGAAAAAATCCTTCTCTCTTTTTTGAGCTTTTAAAAAACTAAAGGTAATTTCATCACTCGGAAATATAGAAGTCGTTGTTCCTAATTCAGCCCCCATATTAGTGATTGTTGCTCTTTGAGGAATAGATAAGCTCTTTACACCCTCACCAATATACTCAAATATCTTGCTAACTCCGCCCTTAACAGTTACCCTTTTTAAAAGTTCAAGTATAATATCTTTCGCCGAAACCCACGGATTCAGTTTCCCTATAAGATTAATTTTTACTATCCTGGGCATTGTAATGCAATATTTTCCGCTTGCTATAGCCACAGCTACATCCATCCCTCCTGCCCCTATAGCCAGCATTCCCATACCACCGGCAGTGGGGGTGTGACTGTCAGAGCCCAAAAGCGTCTGTCCTGGAGTTGCAAACCTTTCTAAATGAACCTGATGACATATGCCATTACCTGGTTTTGAAAAATATATCCCATACTTCTTCGCCACTGTCTGGATATAAAGATGGTCATCAGCATTTTCAGGCCCGGTTTGGAGAGTATTATGATCAATATATGCTACAGATTTTTTTGTTTTTACCCTGTCAACTCCTAATGCTTCAAATTCAAGATAGGCCATTGTTCCGGTAGCATCCTGAGTAAGTGTCTGATCAATACTTATTATTATTTCTTCTCCTGAAATCATCTTTCCGCTTACCAAATGCTCACTTATTATCTTTTGTGCAACTGTTAATTGCAACTTAAAAACCTCCTTTACTCTGTCCTCTT
>JACKQG010007942.1_pt1 | contig 10497 bp, 9 predicted proteins | sample 8237621 | NCBI WGS metagenome assembly JACKQG01 (sample SAMN15677084, study PRJNA649215) | marine metagenome | biome: marine; feature: Black Sea; material: saline water; isolation source: suspended particulate matter (SPM) from the Black Sea western gyre | collected 2013-06-09/2013-06-10 | depth...
GGCTCAGGGGTGATGGAGTAGTGATCCCCGACCAGGCAGCAGGGGATGACCGACCCGTCGTGGGCCACGTAGGGTTTCAGCCAGGGCTCCCAGCATATCTCCACCTTCGGCGTCAGCGGCCTGATGATGAGGTTGACGCCCGTCTCCCTTGCCACCTTCCTGCTTTTCTCGAATATCTGCAGGGTTCTGGTCGCATCGTTGCTAAGGTGCTCATCGTACATCTCGGGGGTCCAGGGTATCAGGTTGTTCAGCCGAATCAGTTTCGTGTACGGGCTGAGAGCCTCGACGAGTTCGGGGAGTTCATGGATGTTCCTCGTGGAACCGATGAAACACACGGCCAGCTCCGGTTTCCCATCTCGCCCGTCTTTTAGATCGTGAAGCTCGCCGATGTTGTTCATGATGCGCTCAAAGTTCGATCCGGGGGACAGCTGTTCGTGGGTGTCATACATGCCGTTGATGCTGAAGGTGATCTCGTCGACGCCCAGATCCACGATCTCGCTCATGTTCTTTTTCGTGAGGAGCATCCCGTTGGTGCTGAAGTCCACTTCGCCGCCTCTCTCCTTGACGGTGCGGATGAAATTGAGGAACTCGGGGTGGATCAGGGGCTCACCCTCCGCCAGGAAGGTGACTTTCATTCCCTCGCGGACGTTTGAGGCGATGTTCTCGAAGGTCTCCTCGCTCAGGAGGATGTCCTCCGAGTCGGACACGCTCTTCAGGCAGTACTCGCATCGCAGGTTGCACTGCGTGGTGACCCAGACGGAGAGGCCCGTGGGATCCCAGGGGACGTGCGACGGGAGGAAGCGGGGGAAAACGGTGTAGAACCGTACGAGGTTCCTATACCCTAATCCTGTGTTGAACAATCCTCTCAGGATCCGGTTCCCAATGGACAACTATCCACGTTCCCTATCGAATTGAGCCTGATTTTCGTGTATTCACGGAAGCACCCTCTTGAACAAACGCTCCGTGTTCTGCCAGAATCCCCTGGCGAAGATGATGTCGGGGTAGATGCACTCGTCGCATGCGGAATATGAGCCCTCCCTGATCTCCTTCCTTCTCTCCCTGTAACCCCTGTAAATGTTCTCCAAGGAGGCCTCCCTCAGGTTGCCCACCGGCTTCTGGATGTTCCCGCAGGGGTACACGTCCCCGGTGGCGAAGACGAGTATCTCGACGTTGGGGGCGAGGCACCGGGTGCGGGTCTCCTCTTGGTTCGCCTTGGCCAGCCAGAACTCGATGAACTCCCGGGAGGTCGCGACGTTGCCCACGGCGTAGGCCTTCTCGATCTGGTCCCTCAGCAGCACGGGGTCTATCTCGGCGAGGCCGCCGTCGAGGCGGGGCTGGGCCACTAGGTCCAGGCTGATGGGGATAATCGAGGCCTTGACCCCGAGGGATTTTGCCATCTTGGTGTATTCCTCGAGCTCCAGGTAGTTGTCTCTCTGGAGGACGAAGTTGATCTGGTTGATCTGGTTGATCTTCCCCATCTCCTTGAGCCGTTTCACTAGGCCCACAGCCTTCTCCCAGGAGCCCTCCATGCCCCGGATCTTGTCGTGGGTCTCCGGCTTCGCCCCGTCGATGGAGACCTCCACCCGGTCCACGGGGGGGAAGGGGTCCTTTTCTATCCATCCGCTCGTGGTGACGCCGCAGGTGATGCCATATGAATGGATCTCCTCGACGAGTTCGGTCAGATCCTTCCTGATGAAGGGCTCCCCGCCCCCGAGGCTGATGTCCTCGACGCCGAAATCAACGAGCTCCTTGATCCATGCTTTGAGATCCTCCGTCGTGGGGTCCTGTTTCCACTCGTGCCAGAAGGAGCACATCTGACATTTCAGGGGGCAGTTATGGGTGACGATGAGACGGGCTAATGTGGGCCTATAGAACTCGGGTTGGAGCTGCAGGAGGATGTCTTTCAGCATTTCACAGGCTTCCCCGTCGGTTCATCCATCATTCCTTGTCCACCGCGAAGACTCCACAGTCCCTGCACTGGGGAGGGGTCTCCCCCCGCCTGATCATCGCTCGGAACCGCTTGTACTCGGGGGAGTCCCATATCTCCTTGAAGCTATTCTCGTTGACGTTGCCCAGGCTCAGCTTCTTCTGGAGTTCCCTCTGGTTCGCCTCGTTCCCGACGCAGCAGGGAATGACGTGGCCGCTCACGAAGATGTAGGGCATGATCCATGCGGTGCACCGCTGAATGGGGGGCTTCTCCCTCTCGGTGTTCCAGTTCCATGCTATCGAGACCCCCCGCTCCTCGGCACGCCTCTTAGTGGCCTCCACGATCTCCGGGGGGACCTCGGTGGCGAGGTGCTTGATCTCCTCGAACTCGTGGAGGAGGTCCGAGAACTGGATGACCCCCTGGTCGCCACAGATGGAGTGGACGAGGTCGACGTAGGCGGGCATCTCGTGGACGTTGTTCTCCATCATCACGAAGTGGAAGAGAAAGTCGGGGAATATGGAGCCCGACTCGTTCTTGACCCGCACGAAGTTCCTCACGTTCTCCACCACACGATCGAAGTTGGAGCCGATCCGGATCGCCTCGTAGGTCTCCTTGGTCGCGGCGTCGAGGGAGACGAACATCCTGTCAAACTCCAGCTCCACGAGCTCCTTGGCGAGGGCGTCGTCTGTGTAGTAGAAGGTGTCGTAGATCTCGATGTAGACCCCTTCCTCCTTGAGGTGGCGGACCATCTTCATATAGTCCCTGTTGAGGAAGGGCTCCCCGATCCCGAAGAGGCCGATCCACTTGAGCCCGGGGAACTCGTCGACGACCTCCCTGAACTCCTCGTAGGAGACGTCCACCTCGGGCTCGTCCCAGTAGGTGTGCTCGCACATGACGCATCTGAAGGCGCACCGGGAGGTCACCTCCAGCTCGATGTAGGGGGGATACTTCACCAGGAAGGGCAGGAGCCTGATCACTATGGGGTTCTTGGAGTAGTAGAAGATGTTGAAGTGGATCCGGTTCCAGGTGTACCTGAGCCCCTTCACCCTAAGCAGGAGGAGGATGCGATTGAGATTCGCCCACCAGACCCTCAGAAACTCAGACATTCAACATCACGCCACCAGGTCGTTCTCTCTCATCCATTCCACGGCCCTCCCAATGCCATCTTCGGTGCTAACCTTCGCCCTGTAGCCCAGATCACGCTTCGCCTTCTCGATGCTGCAGATGCAGTCCCGCCCCATCTCGCCGAGCACGTGGAACAGCTGTTGGTACATCCCGATCCAGCCGGTCGCCTTGTCTCCCATCTCCAGCGCCTTGGCCACGAAGAGGGGGAGGCTGAAGAGGCTGAGTTCGACATCGAGCTTGGATGCGACGACCTCCAGATAATCCCTCCAGGTTATCATGCCGTCGTCGGCGACCCAGTAGGTCTCTCCGTCGGCTTTTCCGCTGGTCTCGGCTAGGAGGAGGGCCTCGCAGACGTTGTCGATGTAGACGACGCTCCGGTAGACGTTCCCTCCGCCGAAGACGGGGACTCCCCCGACGATGGGGAGGCCTCCTTTGATCATGTTGTAGAGCCGCTGGGTCCTCTCGGGGAGCCTGGGGCCGTAGTACATGGGGGGGCGTATGATGACGGTCTCGATGCCGTGCTCTTCGTGCGCTCCGTTCACTATCCCCTCGGCCTGCAACTTGCTCCTACCGTAATCGCTCTCGGGGTGGCAGGGCATCTCCTCGGTGAGGGAAACGGGAACCCTTACGCCATCCCTCTCCTCGTAGACCCTGTTGAACCCCTGGGCGGCGTTGCTGCTGACGTAGATGACCCGCCTCACACCCATCCTCTCGCACGCCTCGACGGTGTTCCGGGTGCCCTCGGCGTTGATCTCGTAGAACGCCTTGGCGTTCCGGGGGTGGATGACCCCCACGGTGTGGAAGACGGTGTCGATGTCCCTGCACGCTTCATCGAGGGACTCGGGGTCCCTGACGTCGCCCACGGCTACCTCCAAGGAGCCGGCCGGTAAATTTTCCCGGAGCCTCAGTATGTCGGGGTGCTCCCTGTGTTCGGGGATTACCATGGCTCTGATGTCCCTTCCTCGCTCCCCTAGGGTCTGGCACAGCCGGTTCCCAAGCCAGCCGCTCGCCCCCGTGACCAGCGTTCTCTCAGTCATCCTTGGAGTCTCGGTTATTTGCTTGAATGCTCCCTGAAAAACAATGCTATTTTAGGTCTTCAATGGTGAATCTTGGGATATTACTAGCTAAAGTTAGCTCAAGGTTTTCCCTGGGCACCTCCGTCGAGGGCAACCCGTTGTAGACCACGACGCCCCTGTCCATCAGGTATGTGGCGCTCGCCCATACGAGCTCGTTGAAGGAGCTCGCATAATCATGCTCCTTGATCATCACGGGGGACTCCTCGATGTCGTCGAGCCCCGGCAGGATCTCTTTGATCTCCGACAGATACACGGGAGTCCTGAGCGCCTTGATGAAGTATCTGATCCTCGCCTCGATCTGGGGGAAACTTATCGTGGGCTTGCTATAGTTGCCCCTGAGGGAGACGGGGAGCAGCCAGATCGCTATCGTTACGACGGCGCACAGCCAGAGGGGCGCGAATAGGAAGAGGAGAAGATTTGCTACGCTGAGATATGAGGCAAAGTATATCCCGAGGAACTTGTCGGGGCGCTCCTCCATGAGATATGAGAGCCGCTTCCTCTGGATCAGGAAGATGGTGTACCACCATCCGCACAGCGGGAACGCCACCAGGAAGGGCGTGAGATCCATCTTCAACGCCATCAGGGCGAAGCCCACGAAGAACCCCAGGGGATGGGACATGGCCGCGAGCCCGAAAAGTATCCCCGAGAAGATGCCGCTGTCGATGAACCAGGCCGAGACAACGAGGGTGTACCCGAGGAACTCGGCGAATCGCCCGTTCTCCAGCATGTGGAACACGTGGAAGAAGCTGGCCAAGTAGAGCACTGCGAATATGGGTCCCCTTCCGTAGCTCCAAGCGACGAGGGTGGACACGAGGTAGAGCAGCAGCGCCCCCCGCATCGTGAGAAACTGCACCAGCATCGTGGAGAGCGGCGGGTAGAACTCGTGCAGTTTGATCCCTCCCCACATCGGTATCTCGCCGAACAAACCGAAGCGCCTCGCCAGGCTGGCCCTCAACACGAATGTGGAGAAGTCGTTGACCCGCCCGAAGCCTATGAGCTCGTCCAAAGCGTTCCTCCTGCGCCCTCTGCTACTCTTTACCCTTCATCCGGTTAAGGAACGAGGATAAATGGACGAGTCTACTCGACAGGCTCCCCTGGATGACCGTGTTGATGGGGGCTCTCCTCTTCAACTGGATATGGATCTCGTTGAGGGAGTCGCAGTCGAAGAGTGTTCGAGTGTTACCCACCTCGCCTAGGGTGTGGGCGTCGCTGCCCCCCACCCGGTGCCTGCCCAGATCTGCTGCAAGTTTCTCGGCGTTCTCGTTGAATTGGCCCAAAACACACCTAGAGTTGAACACCTCCACGGCGTCTACTCTAGCCCTGAGGAGGCTCTCGTCGAGGCTCCCGATCTTGGGGGTGTCCCTCCTGAGGGCGTCGCAGGGGTGGGGAAGCACCACGATCCCGTCCTGGCTCTTGATCTCTTCGACGGCCTCCCAGAAACCCCGGGCTTCGATCCCCTCGGTCAGGAATAGCCCGATGACGGAGCCGTGATCGGTCGTCCGCTCAATCCCCTGGATGATGGTGAAGTCGTCGTCCTCGGGGAAATGCTCCCAGGCCTTCACGGAATCGTGGTCAGTCACCGCTATGCCGTCCAGGCCCTTCGCCTTGGCCGCCTTGACCAACTCGACCGGATCGTTGCTGGAGTCGCCCGAATACTTGGTGTGGATGTGGAGATCGATTATCATGGCCTATCAAGTTCGCTTATGAGAGCCACTTCAGAATTTTCAACAGCCCCTGGCTGGGCGTCTGGCGGTGAGTCACGCCGGTCCTCCCGGCCTCTTCCCCGTAATGCTCCAGGAACCAATTGTACGACTCCTTCAAGGACTCGAGATCGCTGTGCACCGGGCTCCAACCCAGGACCCTCTTCGCCTCGCTGCAGTCGTAGTAAAAGTCTTCCCCGCCCCCCAGGTAGTGCCAGCCCACGAGGGGAGAGAGATTCAGCCAGTCCAAGGCTTTCAAAGCGTTCTTCGCGAGGGTCTTGTTTATCGGAACGAGACCTGCCCCGGTTCCTGCGTAGTCTATCAGCTCACCCAGTAGATCCTTGACCATCAAATAGTCGTCCGAGCCTATGCAGAACGCCCCCGTAGCCTTCTTCCTCCATGCGAGAACGCATGCGTCCACAAGATCGTGGATGTTGAGGAACTGGTACAGATTCTCCCCTTTCCCGATGAGGTAAACCCTCTTACCGTCCCGGATCCAGTCGAAGAGGATGCCGAAGATCCCCAGCCTCATGGCTCCGCCGAGGATGCCCCGGGGCCTTATGATGCAGGTCCTGAGACCGTGCTCCGAGGAGTACATCTGGCAGAGCCTCTCAGCCTCAACCTTAGACCGGCCGTACTCCCCCAGCGGGGCGAAGGGAGTCTCCTCGTCGATCGGGTTCCTCTCCGGCACCCCGTATATGGCGCTCGAGGAGATGTGAATGACTTGGGGTCTATGCTCGAGCCGGAGAGCCGCCTCCAGCACATTCCTCGTCCCCTCCACGTTCACCTCGTTGAACCCCTTCCCCGCCTTGGATATCGGCACAGACGCCGCCGTGTGAAAAATGGCCTCCACGCCTGTGCATGATTCCGCCACGGCTTCGAAGTCCCGAACGTCCACCCCGACGAACTCCACCTCAGACGCGAGTCCCCCGGGGGGATCCACCAAGTCCAGAATCCGGACATCCTCCCCCTCCGCGAGGAGACGCCTCGCGAGGTGGCTCCCGAGGTAACCCGAGCCGCCGGTTATCAGTATCATGGGAAGACGCTCGCGTACAACGGGGTGTAGAGCAGTATCATGACGGTGAATATCCAGAGAGCCACCCCCAGGAGCAGGGGGCGGTCATCGAGGAGCCTGCTCGAGTCCATCACATTCTGATTCTTGTTGTAGACGATGTAGAGGTACCGCCCGATGATGAAGACCACGACAGGGATGGTGACCATGAGCCTAGAGTCCCCGATGGGAGCGTTGACGCAATACATCGTGTAGAACAGAATCGTGATGGCGCTGAAGACGTTGATCAGGTTATCCAGCATCGCGGGAGAGTAACTCTGGAGAGTGCCCCTGAACTCGCCCGCGCGATCCCCCAGGAAAGCATGCTCCCCCCTCCTCTTCCCCGCTGCCAGGAGCAGGGCCACGAAGAAGACTCCGAAGATGAACCACAGGGACACGGGGGGGTGCGGGATACCCTTCAACAGGGCTATCCCGGTGAGGGCCCTCCAGATATAGTTCGAGGAGATCACGATCAGGTCGAGGACGACGACCTTCCTCGCCACAAGGTTGTAGAATTGGCTCGTCAGGAACAGCAGCCCCAAGAGTATCGCGAACTTCGTGTTCAGGTAGTAGCCCCCGACGAATGACACAACTAGGAGGACGGCGATCAGCCCGTAAGCCTCATTGAGAGAGGCCCGCCCGGAGGGCAGAGGCCTGTTTTTCTTCTCCGGATGACTTGCGTCCTTATCCCGGTCAACAATGTCGTTGATCGCATAGTTCGCCCCTGAAACTAGGCACAGGAGAACGTAGCCCGTGATGAAGGGGGGGTACAGGTCGAAGTTCGTCAGGTTGAAGGAGAAGACCAGCCCCAGGAAGATTAACAGGTTCTTGTACCACTGCCTGACCCGGAGGAGGCCGAGGAGACCGTCTATCGCCATCGTTTAATCTTACCTATAATCGGTGCCTCGAGTATGTATGCGATCCCGTCTTCCCATGGATCAACGTGTTCAACGAGATCCATCCAGGGCGAGATCGATATATGATGAGAAACGCTCCCTGAACACTCCGGTGTCAAACATCTTGGAACGCTCGACGCATTTCTCGCTGAGGCTCTCCCTGAGCCGTTCGTCGCCGAGGAGCCCCGTTATCCGCTCCGCGGCATCCTGAACCCCCTCGTACCAGTAACCGTACTCCCCTTGCTTGCCGTCCAGCATATCCCGATACGGCCCCCCCGAGCGGTGGACCACGGGCACGAGCCCCGCGGCCATGGCCTCCACGGGGGAGATCCCGAAGTGTTCGTAGGGCATCGTGTGGAGGTAGACCTTGGCCTCCACGATGCTGCGCAAGAGGCCTACCCGGTCGAGTCCCGTCTCGAAACTGACCCGGTCCTCGACGCCAATGTCCTCCGTCGCTCGGAGGAGTTCCCCGTGATAGTCGCTGTCGTGGATGTGGCCTATGACGCGAAACTCCGCTTCCTCGACCTTCTTAGCGATCTCGGGTATCATTTCCAGCCGCTTGTCCCGGCGTATGTGGGAGATGGTCACCACGGTGTTCCCTCGGTCACCCGCCGATTCGGCGACCCCGATGATGTCCTCGGCCTCGACGGGGGGATAGAGGACGCTGGTCTCCGCATCCACAACCTTGTCCAGGCAGCTTTTCGTGAAATGGGAGTTGGCCAAGACCACGGCAGAGTGCTCCATGAGGGACTTGTACACGGGCTGCCTCACCCTCATCATCATCTCGTCCTTCCTAGACGAAACGTATGCTGAGAGATGGTGTTTGGCTATCTCTTCCAGCGCCGGATGGAGCAGCGCGAATGTGGGGAAATGAACATAGGAAACGTGGGCATAAGCCGGCACCGTGTTCCCCTGGGAATTCACGACCAAGTCGGTTTTACGATAAATCCTTCGAGACCGCTCGAGCCAGCGGAGGGCATCCGACCAGCCAACCCTGTCCAAGGGGACGTAATCAGGCCCGAGGGGCTCCGCGCTTTCCACGTGGTTGGAAAGCCTGATCTCATCGTGAAACAGACGGTCGATCCTGTCCCAGTCCGGGCTGTCCCAGGTCATCAGGGTGACATCGTGCCCCAGCGCCTCCAGCGTCAGCAGCATGTGGGCGGTCACCCTCTCCCCCCCGCCCATGGTGTTCAGCGTGTTCCCTATGAGGGTCACATCAGGCATTTCTCGTACACCCTCAAGGTTCCCTCAACGGCTTTATCCCAAGTGAACAGGCGGGCCCGCTCGACGCTCTTTCGCCTCAACGCGGTTCGCAGCCCCTCATCATGATGGAGCCTCATCATCGACTCAGACAGGCATCCGACATCGTAGGGGTCCACCAGGAGCCCCGCTTCTCCCACGAGTTCGGGCAGGCTGCTCCTGTTCGATGCGATGACAGGTGCACCGCAGGCCATCGCCTCAAGAACGGGGAGCCCGAATCCCTCATAGAGGCTCGGAAAGACGAAGGCCTCGCAGGCGCCGAAGAAAAAGGGGAGGTGCTTCCGGGGCACGTAGCCGAGCGCGCGAACATCATCCGTATTCGCTCCAGGCATCGCCGCCAGGTCTTCCGGAGGAACCCCGACGAGCAATAGATCCCATGGGAGCCCAGCTGATTTCGCTGAACAGAAGGCCTCGAGGAGCCGGCGGAGATTCTTCCGGGGATGAGAACTCCCGACGTAAAGGGCATACTCGTTCTCGACGCCGTAGTTTTCGCGAAGAAAATTCCTCGCACCCTCGTACTCGACTGGTCTGAAGAGGTCGTCGACGCCCTCCTGGACGACGAAAACCAGATCCTCGGAGATCCCTATGTAGTGAACCAGGTCCCGTTTGGTGGACTCGGAGACGGCGATGACCGCGCAGCCGGACCGAGCCAGCTGTCTCAGGCTGCTGAGGAGGGCGGATCGTTCCAGCGAGCCGTAGCGGTACAGGTCGGGATGCAACGCGTTCCCGATGTCGTGGACCGTGGCGACGACCTCGACCCCCCTCAATCTCCGGGACAACAGCAGGGGGGTGTAACTCGCCCCCCATGTAGTGATGTGGAGGAGATCTACGCCGTCAAAGAGGGGGGAACCCAGGGGGGTAATGGAAAGGGTCAGGTTTCTGAGGGAGAGGAAGAACGGCGACGGCGAAGGAAGGGAAATGGTTACATCTCTCTCGCTGAGGCTCGTGGAGGATTTAATGAACCTCAGAGCGGACAGCGTGATACGGGGAGACGCGTTCAAGCCCTCGCCGAGGTTCGACAGGTAGTTGAATATTCCCCGGGGGTCACCGAGCTGCATGTCATACTGGTCAGCGGTCCACAGTACATTCATGGCTCGCCCCTCCCGACGCCCCTTCATCTCTTGGAGAGCTCGAGGCACGCGAGGCCCTCCCCAATCGCGTCCCGCATCGATTCGATGTCGTCTATTCGGGTCTCGACCCATCTCCTCGATTCGTGGAGCCAGATCTCCCCCCGTTCCAATGTGAATCCCTCGAGGAGCCTTATGAGCCGGTCGCAGTCGTACCGACGTTCCCAGTCCACGGAGTACTCGGAACTCACCGGCAGCGTCAGCAACAGCGTTCCTTTGTTCTCCAGGATCCTCCTCAACTCCCTCATAGTCATGAGATCCCCCTCATCCTCCACGGGCCCCCCGTAGGCGCCTAGGCCGACGTGCTCTAAGGTTGAGACCACGACGATGACCCC
>JACKQG010007943.1_pt1 | contig 10497 bp, 9 predicted proteins | sample 8237621 | NCBI WGS metagenome assembly JACKQG01 (sample SAMN15677084, study PRJNA649215) | marine metagenome | biome: marine; feature: Black Sea; material: saline water; isolation source: suspended particulate matter (SPM) from the Black Sea western gyre | collected 2013-06-09/2013-06-10 | depth...
CGCCCGAAGTGGTGCTAGTTGCGTTCCTTCTCTTCTCTTCTCTTACATCACCCTTGGATCTTCGGATTCAAGGGTGATTTTTTTACAAAATTCATTAACCCGCGGTTATTTTACGACTCTCAAAACCCTCATCAGCCCGCGGTTAACTAATTATAGGTTTCTATTTCCGGTTACAAAAATGGATCATCAGTAGTGCAAGCGGTCCTACAGCATCCGTCCAAAACCATGGTCCAGCATTTCCAGGTGCAAAATTATCTGCAACGATCATTTGATATACGTGCCCCACTGCATCTCCCCACAACCAAATTGAAACAGCAATCACAGTTGCAAGTCGAAACTGTCTTGAGGCTTTCAATGAAAGTAAACCAAGGACACCAACAACTGCATTTGCAATACCTACTTCCCATTGGAATGGACTATTCGACCAACCAATTCCTTCTGCGGCTAAGTGCGGAAAGAAACAGTGAAGTACAAAGGTGTATATTCCCACGAGACCCACAAAGAGAAAGAGCATCCAAAACTCAAGTGGTTCCCATACATGTCCTCTTTTATTGTTCGCTCTTCGGACAAAACCGATGATTCCAAGTACAAACGCGAGTGCAAATGCAATCAGTGACGTATTCTCAAAAAAAAATTCTATAGCATCGGTCATCATAGCTCCTCCAAGGTTAGCTCTCTGTCACCCTGCAATCTATCAGTATCGTGAGTAACTAACAAGGTAGGAATGTTCAAATTTCGAATGGCAGAAAGAAGAATTTCACGAAGTTCGTGATTTAATGAAACAAATGGCTCGTCAAGCAACAATACTCGTGGTTTAAGCACAACTGCTCTGCCAAAAGCAATTCTCCGCCTCTCTCCACCACTGCACTTTATTACTTTCTTTCTGGCAATAGAAGCTAACTCTAATTGTTCAAGCAGCATTGAAACATCTTTCTTCATCCCTCTTGTTCTCAGTAGAAACTCCAGATTCTGAGAGACCGACAAATGTTCATAGAGTGGCTGATCTTGCATCATGATCCCTATGCTTCGCTCATGCGGTTTCTTCCTCGTGACATCAACACCATCTACATAAATCTTCCCAGAAGTTGGAGTAAGCAGTCCTGCAATGCAGTGCAGTAGGGTTGACTTCCCTTGCCCAGAGGGTCCAGCAAGCACAACCATTTCTTCTGCCTCAACATTAACTGAAACACCCGACAAGACAGGCTTCTCCTTCGGGTAAGCAAACGAAATATCAGACACAGTAAGGGTCATACGAGTAGCATACACGCATGCTTATACCTACCTTAGTACTTTCATTCATTGCTCCTGCACCAACTGCAAAGGCTGACATCCCTCAAGGCATATTTACATTTAACATCACAGACCAAGATGGAAACCCTATTCCAGCACGTCTTTCATTTTTTGATTCTGAAGAGAATCGGAACAATTTATTTCCAAACCCAGATGCTGATCCCAAGAAGTTAGCTGTGAGAAATCATGCCGTTTATACATTGGATGGCGAGGGTACCATCACAGTGCCGGTTGGCTCGTGGGACATTATGGCATCACATGGTATTGAATGGTCCATCGATGTAACGCACATCGATGTTTCAGAAGATGGCAAATACATGTGGGATGCTATACTCGTCCATGAAATTGACACGACTGATTGGGTTTGTGGTGATTTCCATTTACATACATTGACCCATTCTGGTCATGGTGATTCAAACATGAATGAACGCATCATTTCGATTGTAGGCGAAGGCGTTGAGTTTGCTGTAGCAACAGATCACAATCACAACACTGATTACCAACCAACAATCGACAGTGTAGGCGCAAACGAGCATTTGACTGCTGTAGTGGGGAACGAAGTGTCGTCATCTTATGGTCATCTCAACGCTTTCCCATTCGATGCACAGTCTAAAGTTGTTAATCAAAAACTTGAAGCACCAGAATTGTTTGCACTCATTCGAGCTGAGAATAACCCTTTTGGTGTTGTACCAATCATTCAAATCAACCATCCTCGATGGGGAAACATCGATTACTTTGGCTCTCGTGGACTAGACCCAGTCACTGGAAAATCTGATGATAATCGCTGGTCGTGGGATTTCGACTCGATTGAAGTGTTAAATGAAAATTATGGTTGGGGTTATCACGATGCTGAGATTACAACTGTTCCAACTCGTTCAAGCAGGCACAGTGTGTTGCGCGATTGGTACAACATGCTCAACGCGGGAAGAGAAGTCAGTGCCGTTGGAAATAGTGACAGCCATACTGTGATCGCGAACATCGCTGGCATCCCCCGCAACTATGTGTATGTAGGATATGACGATGCAGGCAACATCAATCCAAAGGATATTACAGATGGAATTCGAAGTGGTCGGATGAGTACAACAACTGGACCATTTATGCGAATGACCGTAAATGGCCAGCCAATGGGTTCAACCATTTCTATTTCTGATTCCGTTGCTGATGTTCATGTTGATGTACAAGCAGCATCGTGGATAGACCTTGACACAATTAAAGTAATACAAAACGGCGATCAAGTTGCTGAAGTCACAATTGAAAATGCTGGAGAGGGTGACACACATCTACGACCTAGAATTCGGATTGATATTCCAAGAGACTGTTGGGTCATCGCCATCGCCGAGGGTAGTGAGCCAATGACGCCGTATGTTGATGATGATGACAGACAAATATTTCCAGTTGCTATCGGGAACCCCGTCTTTATTGATGCAGATGGTGATGGTAAATACACACCACCTCTTGAATGGGCTCAAAATATCATCTCTTCTGGAAATCTCGACACTATCGTAAATACATACGAAGCAGTAAATCCAACCGAAAAAAGTTTACTTGTTATGGCGTCTTCTTCAGATCCAGAACTTGCACGAAAAATGATATTACTTGGTTTAACTAACCAAGAACGAATCGTTCGTTTAGCAGCGACCAAAACTGCACAAGCGATCAAAGATCATACACTTATCCCTATTCTCACAAATGTTATCGATAATCCAGAAAGTGATCGCTATCTCGCTTTTTCTGCATGGATGGCTATAGATGAGACTGCCCCAGAAGTTGGGCAAGAAGAACTTCTTAGATTTACAGACCGCTTTGGTTGGGAGACAGCGAAAAGGTACACGAAAGAAAGACAATTAAATCTTCCCGGAGAGTTCGTCCGAGAATGGCAAGTCGCAGGGTATTTTGCAATCGCAAACGACAGCGATCGGCTTTCAAATCTTGAACATCAAAAACAAATACCTGAACCAAACATCGTGTCACTTGTTGTGCCAAGGACAACCAATGGCGAACCACTTGCATGGGTAGAGATGCAAAGCAATAAAGATGGTTATTTAAATCTATCACTCGGCAAACCAACTGAAAATACCATCGCGTATGCACGTTGTTGGCTGTGGAGCCCTGATGAACGAACAGTTGATTTTACGATTGGCAGCGACGATGCTTGCAGAATGTGGGTAAACGAGGAACTCGTCTTTCACGATGCCGATTGGCATAGAGCAAAAAGGGATCGAAAGTTCGGTTCCTGCACGTTGCAAGAAGGATGGAATCCCGTGCTCTTTAAAATCCTCAACGGCTTAGAGGGTATGGGGCTGTATTTCCGTGTACTTGACGATGAAATCAAAAGTACTGGCTCTGCGCCGAAAGCCAAATAAACAATCCCTCAGGTCGTTTATTTGCAATTCATTTGTTCTGCAATCTTTTTTATCATACTTTTCGAACACTTTGCTGTATTCGCAAACTTTTTCCACTGATGTGTCGCGCTTTTTACTTGTTCAATTATAGAAAGAGCTACCTTTTTCTTCACGCCAAACTGCGCAGCAAGTTCTACGCATTGTTCCCATGATGGATTCTTACCTTCTCCAAGCACGCTCATTGTATGTTCGCCACCAATTCCCTCTGTAAAAGTAAGGTCGTATGCTCGAGTCAATCCCCACTGCCCCTGCTCATCCATCATAAATGCAAAGTTTTTCGCGTGATCATCTCGATTGTGCGAAGCAACGTTAAAAACCATTCGACGAAACAACTCCACGATGTCTTGATGATTACGAGTAAGAAGTTGTGTCACCTTGAATAAATCAACATAATCAGTCGATGGAATTCTGAAATTTGTATGTATCAAATTCGCAAATGTGTGGACATGCTTCCGTTTGTTACCTTCCTCCCTATCAAACCGTTTTACGCCAAAGTAACAACGGTCATTACCCGCATCAAACAAGCGCGATTCAGGAAACGAAATACCCGCCTCTTTTGCCATCAAAGAATACGCGTACTCCACCCTACTTGCATGCGATAACTCTTCTCTAGAAGCAAACTTAATCAGCCAGTGTTCAAAGCCGCTTGGTAAATCATTTTCACCAGAAATGATTTGGTCATCTTTTACTCCAACTAACACTTTTGGCCGTGCACCGCCGGGTGTTCCGCCCGCTCGTTCAAGTTCAGGAAGTACGTTCGCTACGGAACCTGCAAAAACCTCTTCTGCATTTTTTCCCAGTGCATGTAAGTCCAAAATACTTGAATCAAGTTCTACTTCGTGAGAGGGATGATATGTCAATGCACCCATCGAACGAGTTCCAACATAACTCAATCGATCCAGCGGTGAAAGCGTTGCGGGGTCTACACCTAATTTGCGAAAGTATCTATCCATTAACAACAATCCCCAACCATCAGGAAGTGAATCGTCAAACAAACCCGGAAGTGGACCAAAAGAATAGTCGGTATGTTCAAAAAGTCCTTGTTGTAATGGCAATTTAAATGGTGAAAGTTGTAACCCACTTTCTATCCAACTTGCGTCATACTCAAAATATATTTTTCGATCTTGCTCTGCGAGCGTTCCGACGACCAATACTTCTGCTTGGCTTTTTTGAAACCGTACAATTAGTTTTTTCATTTCGTCCCCCGCTGCCTTTTGTTCTTATGTGCGCTTGTCATCGCTTCAAGTTCTGCGATTGAATTTGCGTTTGTCGTTTGGAACAACTCACCAACTTCATCGAGCAAGCCCAACGCGAAACAGAGGTTCAAAAAGTTACTCATCGAAGTCTGACCAGTTGATTCATACCGACGAATAGTTGGAAGCGAAACACCAGAACGATCTGCGAGTGTTGACTGTTTCCACCCAAGCCGAAGACGCGTTGCACGCAAACGGGCGGCAATCTCACCCTTCGTATCGTCAGGATGAAGGAATTGCAAAGGTGTTTTCATATATCTTATTATAGCATTTATTTCTATATTTAGCACTTATATATCATATTTTATTGTTTAGTAAAAGTAGAAAATAACGTCCTTTTTAGGTTTTATTACCACCCCTCATCATGTAGAATTAATCTGAAGAGAAATTGTGCTGTGCAATGCATAGCACCTAACCTAAGAAGAGAGGAAAAAGTTTATGAATACATTTTTGACAGGCGCTGCAGTAGTCCTTTGTTGCAGTGCAAACAGTTTTAGCGACATTGTCAACTACGACTCCTACGATGCATGGAGTGCTGTTGCACCTTCAGCTGCTGATGGCGGCGGCTTTGAGTGGGGTGTTGACGATGGCTGGCACAACAGTGGCTGGAACACCAATGGTATGACATTTAACAATGCTCCAGGGGGTTTTGGATTTGCTGTTGGGATTTATGATTATTACCCACATGCATTTGAAGAAACTGCTGGCCCAGATATGATTATAGCTCCACAAGGTTCATTATCGATTTCGTTTGATGAAACAGTTTTTTCCTTTGCTATGTTGCTTAGGGAAGTAGACAATGCGTCTGACTGGACTATGGACATGTATCAAGATGGCGTACTTGTCGACACAGTCACGTTCAACGATTTCATAGTTGGCGAAACAAACTATCTCAACTTTACCTTTGACTCTGGTTTCGACAGTGTTGAGATTACCGAGCACGAAGACGAGTGGGAAGGATACGACGCTTTTGGCGGTTTCTACTACAGTACAGTACCTGGAGCAATCCCCGCACCAAGTGCACTTGCACTTCTTGGGCTTGCAGGTGTTGCGACTAGGCGACGAAGAAAATAAGTTCATCACTGCGTAAAGTAAAATGTTTTTTAGACAAGCCCGCACTTCGTGCGGGCTTGTTTTTTATGCACGCTGTGGAATCAACACGCCCATCGCTTCAAATTGTTTTTCGATTTGCGGTGCCCACCCGCGGTTTGCCATCGGGCTTGCTGGGCTTGGATGCAAAATGGTTTCGACATCATCGAGGTCAAGCGTTTTCGTCGCACGTTTTTTTGCAAAACCACCAATACCGACGATCTTCGATGGCTCTAACGCTTTAACAAACTTACATAGTGCAACATCACACACTTCAAAAACCGCGTCACGTTCTTTCGGTATAAGTTTATCTGGCGTTCGGTTTTTTCCACCTTCTTCCATAAAACAAAGTGGGCAATAATTGATCACAAAGAAATCGTTAAAGAAATTCTCTGCACTTCCAAAGCGTTCTCTCGCCCATTCCCACACACGCCGACCGCTGACTTCGCTTCTTGGGCAATCGAAACCTTGCACAGGTCTTTTTGGGTGTACACGCTCCGGCTGTTTTACTTCTTCATCAATCCCAAGAAAATCACGAACCCCCGAAATTTCTCCGAAAGGCACACCAGTCTGTGCCATTCCCCATGGTCCGGGATTCATGCCAATCAATAACACACGCCCTTTCCCTTCACCATACTTTTGTAAATACGCACAATGCGATTTCCATGCATACGCAAGTGGGTTATACACATACGCAACAGGTTCGGAAAACGTAAGCGCGTCAACGCCCTTGGAGAGTTCTCGTGTTATTGTGATAAGCCGTTTCGACATCTGTCCATGGTACCATGGCGCGTTCCATGAAAAAAACCTACCATTTTAAAGTGCTTGGTTGCCGCATGAATCATGCTGAGCGCCGTGAAATGGAATCAATTTTGCAAGATCGTGGAATGAAAGAATCTTTGCAATCACCTGACCTTGAAATTGTGCACACGTGTAGCGTCACAGGGCAAGCGGCCGCAAAATCTAGGAATGCAATTCGTAGAGCAAAACGAAATGGAAAACATGTTTTTGTGACCGGTTGTTTTACCGGAACTGATCCAAAAGTCGCACAAGAACTTGGTGATACAGTCGTAACACAAGCGGGCGAAACACCGATGATCGAGCGATTTGCAAATGAAGTAGACAATTGGTTACAACGACCAAGCCAAGAAACAAAAGCAAGAACGACTTCCCTTCCAATCGCTACATTGCCACAACATCAGGGAGAACACACTCGCGCGGAGCTTCGCATTCAAGACGGATGCGATGCGCACTGTACGTTTTGCATCATTCCAAAAATCAGAACGACGCTTCGCTCAAAAACAATTGAAGATGCCGTTACTGAAGCAACTCGGCTAGTCGAACTTGGACACAAAGAAGTTGTGCTCACAGGTGTCTTTATTGGTGCGTATGGGCACGAAACAGCATTGAGGCGGAAACAAGACTCACCCGAATCCGAGCACTTAGCGGATTTACTCGATGCAGTTGCACATATAGATGGCCTGCAACGGTTACGTATTAGTTCCATGGAACCAGGCGATGTCACACCTGTGTTACTTGACGCAATGGTCGCGAACAAGAACATTGTTCCGCACTTACATTTACCGTTGCAGTCTGGGAGCGATGCTGTTTTGCAAAAGATGAACCGCCAGTACAACATTTCGCAGTACATGGAAATGATTGCGCTGGTGAACGATCGGCTCACACTTAACGGACTTCCTCCTGCGATTACAACCGATGTGATTTGCGGGTTCCCAACAGAAACAGAAGATGACTTTGAACAAACGCTTACAACCGCTTCGAGTGCCTGCTATTTGCACATGCACGTTTTCCCGTACTCCGTACGCACAGGAACTTCCGCAGCTCGCTGGACACAATTACCACCAGAGGTTGTGCAAGAACGCGTTCAAAAACTAATTGAATTGAACGAAAAACTTTCATTCGAGTACCGAAAGAAACTTGTTGGAAGACAAGTAAATGTTATGCTTGAACAATTTTGCGATGAAACTGGTTTCGCAAAAGGCCGCAGTAATCACTACGCAGAAATTACACTCAGAACAAACGGCAAGCAAGGTGACCTAGTAGTAGGAACTGTATTCGAAGTGACAGCAGATAAAACTCTTGCAAAAGAAGATTTAGTTATTCTAAATTAACCAAGTCGCACGCACCCCACCCCTTGATAACTTCAATTAGGTCAAGAGTACCAACTGTTCCGTCCAAGTTTACGTCTCCCTCGATAAGTGGTTCTGTTTCTCTCCACTGGTCAATAAGAGTTAGTAAATCAGTCATATCTGTTTCACCGCTATCGTTCACATCCTGTGGACAGTAACGAATAAACAATGTTTCGATACTGTTCTCTACCATCTCGAATTCTTGTCCAAAAGTATTTCCTTCCGCAAATCCCTTAGCAAAGTTAAGAGGGTTTTCTGTATTAACACGTGCGTATTGAAAATTCCCACCATGCAAACCCTCAACTTCTAAAGATGTAGTGAATGCTTCACCAAACTGATTTGCAATTTTTGGTTCGTACTGAGAAAGCACAACTGTGATTCTCTGCCCCGTATTGCTTCGACCTGCAATTGCCGTCATAATCGACTTGTCCTTGCCAGTGGGGTCTGGTTCGGGCGATGTTACGAACAACCTGTTTGGAGAAGCAAGTGCAAGATGTTCGCCATAAAAATGGATGGCAGCTCCTCCTCCGGCTACGGGATTTTGAGGAGCATTTGTAGAACCCTGCCAAATCTTCCCAACTGAAAATAGATGTGCCATTTTTACGTTATGTAATCCAGTTTCTTCTGCAAGATCAGCAAGTAACGACAAACTGCACATCACAAACGCAGCACCCGGCGCATCAGTTGCATAGTTTGGTATTTTTCTGTTCCATTCGCCAATAATGAGAGGTGTTTCGCGTGGAATACCCGCCGACTCTAAATAATCTTCCCAGTTCCAATTCCCATCTTTTGTCTTTGGTGCTTCATGCACTCTCCAAGGAAACATTAATGGAGATTCTCCGTACAAATGCACATCAACAAAGTCAATTGGTGGTGGATTTTCAAACGCTGACCACCGTTCAAAAAATTCGTCGCCAAAGTCGGATATATTCAAGCAAGGTCCAAGTTGAACTGATTTGTCGACATTTTTTACTGCTGTAACGATTGCTTCGTAAAGTTCAGCGTATTCTGTTGGCGTGCCAGTCCACCATGCTTCAGCATTGATTGAATAATATGGTTCGTTCCAAACAATCCAGTGGTCAATTTTCCACCCCTCGTGCCAAGGTCCCCATTGTTTTTCATTCCAAGCCCACCCCTCGTTAAAGTGGCGAACAATGTTTGCGCATATAGAGGCGAACTCTTCTTTGGGTGGTGGAACAGCCCATGCACAACTTGGCTCGTTCAAATTACCTTTGCTAAAACCAAACCGAGCAACGATATCTGTTACACCAATTGTTGAATGCACAAACATATCCGCAATTTCAAAATCGTAATTCGCTTCTTCGTGCACATCGAATGAATAATCTGGCCAGTGCTTCCATATCTTATTAAAGTCAAGCGAGCCAGCTCCATGGGGGCGAACTGCAGGAATGCCAACTTGCTTAAAACGCTCTGTAAAGTCAGCGCTCCACCAATTTGGATAATTGCCGCACGCTTCTTCAGCAGGTCGCCACCACTTTTCCAAGAGTGGACCATTCACTGTGCCATGTATGTGAGGAATTGAGCCAACAACTTGGTTCTGCACTTGTATATGAATTGGTTCAGGTTCACCTACAACTGCAAGACCGCCCGTTAAGAAAATGGTTGTCATTATGCTGTACGACATATCTTGTTAAGCGGAGTGTAACTGATAAGTCCGCAATCTAATAATTGTTTTTTTCAAAATAGTGCAGATAAAAGTATTCGAACAATTTTCAGAGCATATCCCAATGAGATGTGGTTGGTCAGCTCCTGTTCACAATATCAAAATCCCCGTTTTTTCCTGTTTTTTTTCCATTCCATAAAATTATTAAGATAAATCTAGGGTTTGTACTTTTTGTGGGTTCACGTGTTAGGGTAGACATCGAATGAGAGAACTTTTGACCTTGGCCAACTAGATAATTCGAATATTGATTTGATTACACAGGGCTGGATTCGACCAACCGACACAAGCATCAACGTTGCCAGTACACAAAATAAAAGTGCTACTATCCCAAGTGGCATTCGGGTGGAAGTTCTTGACGAAAAAGGTGGCTGGAACACCGTTATTCCAAATGGCGGCTTCCCGCAGGGAAACTAAAGACGATTATTCTTAAAATCCCCACACCACAAAATGAAACGACAGAAGAGCTTTTGCCGTCACATCCTGATTGGCAAGAATTTCACACACGGCACATCACCCCTGCAACGTTCCGCGTTGCGTTGAAATAAAAATAATACTTTAAGTTATTACTTTATTTTTAAGTTAAACCATAAAAAAACGCCCCTTCTGGAGAGGCGGAAATAGTTGCCCTT
>JACKQG010007944.1_pt1 | contig 10497 bp, 7 predicted proteins | sample 8237621 | NCBI WGS metagenome assembly JACKQG01 (sample SAMN15677084, study PRJNA649215) | marine metagenome | biome: marine; feature: Black Sea; material: saline water; isolation source: suspended particulate matter (SPM) from the Black Sea western gyre | collected 2013-06-09/2013-06-10 | depth...
AAGATAGGGTTGAGAAGTTTTTTGACAGTATGAAAAATGATATGGATAGAAAGAGACTTAGAATCCATAGCAGGAAAACTTTTGAAGGAAGGCTGTTTCTAGATTTTTTAGCACTGGTTGTATATTCTCAAATTAGTAAAACAATGATGGATAAAGATATATTCAAAAATTATACCGTAGCAGAACTTATGTATGAATTTAAAAAGATTAAGCTTATAGGCCTTGGTGAGAAAAAGACAATTATAACTGAAGTGTCAAAGAAACAAAGGGAACTGCTTGAAAAGTTCAAAATTAAGTCACTGGTACAAACATAGTCATAAAAATAGTGGGATTTTAGGTTAGTACAGCCCCAGCAGGACAGATAAATATATCTTTTTTGCTATCATATGAAAAATTCTTCTTGCCTATTTTTTTATCTGTATCTTTTGACAAGTTTTTTTCTACCTTGCTGTTGCTGCATAGCCCTCTACTTTACTGTCTTTAAGTGCCCCTATATTATCTGATGTGCGGTATCCGCTATCTCCACTTGCCTTTCTAGCAATCTGTCAGCATTTTTTTCAATCTCATATATTGCTCTTACCAGTTCATTTTTATCATTTGCATTCTGGGTTAGGTGCTGGCCCACTATTATCTGGTTTTTATAATCTACGCTTATCTGGCCATTGTAGTAGTACTCGTAGTTTCCCCTGCTCTTCATCATCCTTGCCTGAGTGTCAGCATAGTTTATCTGCTTTTTACCATCTATCTTTTTCCCGTAAGTAAGTTTTTATAGATAAATTCATTTTTTATTTTATCTTTTTTACTACGCATAAATGCATATGATTATGAAAAAATGGAATAAAAGAAAAAACAGAATTTAAAAAAGCTCCGAGCCTACTAAATGTAAACTTCCAGTCTTTGAAATAAATTAATGGAGGCCCAAAGCAGTGAAACAATCCATCAGCATGGGCAATCGGCCGGCTTAAAATAATCTCGAACCCTGCTTTTTTTAAAATGTTTTTAAATTGTTTCGGCGTAAATCGGTATTCAAAGAAATTTCCATATTGTGGTTCAATGTACCAAGAAAACCGTTTGCAATTTCTATCAAGTTGTTTCTCCCCAAACAATCTCCTGATAAAATTATTTCTTCTTGGATCAACTAAACTAAAAAAATATTGAATCTGACGAACAACATTAAAACTAGGAACAGTTACAATTACAATTCCATCTGATTTTAATACATTTCGCATGGAAATAAGTGGATTATGTGGCCCTTCAGGGAAATGCTCAATAACACCATAGCTAAGAACAACATCAAAACTGTTTTTTTTATAAGGTAGATTAGTAATATCCCCTGAAATAATATCCAACTCAGGAAATTCCGAATTTAACAATTTAACAGAAGCTTTATCAATTTCTATTCCTGAAACTTTTTTGTAACCAAGATTATAAAGATGTTTTACCACACGACCAAGACCACAACCAGCTTCCAAAATCTTTACCTTCTTATTCTTGAGAAAATTCAATGTGGTAACAACTCCGTCATCAGAATTACAAGTTCTGAGTAAAGAGTCAAATTCTTCATGATTCCACGAAAACCTAATGCTTTTACTGCTTGATACTTTTTTGTTTTTTATCTTTGACAAAGACTTTCTTTCAATGCTCTCCTGAGTATTCATAATTTCTCCTTGTAAACGCTATTTTTGTAAGTATATATTACGGTGAAATCTGCCACCTGTTCCGTTTTAAACCTGCCATTTTAACTTCATCTTAAGTTTTCAAAAGAGCAATTCAAAAAGTGGTAAACTTTGATCCTACAGATTCCTGTATGCTTTCCTTGCAGACGATCCATCAAGTTCAATCCTGTGACAGATGTGTATAATTCTATCATATGTAGCATCAGATATTGTAGGATCTCATATTACGTTCAGCCTCAAAGAACGATTTTTTAATTTTATCAAAAAAAACCTAAATAAGATAAGATTTATCTTATAAAAATTTTAAGGAAAACTCCCCCCATATTATATATAAGTTTTAAAGGAATTTTATCATAAGTTTACAGGTTATTATCTATTTTTATTGATATTATTCATATTTTAATGTATTTTAAGCTTAATTATTCAGCAAGAACTAATTAATAATTTAGTAAGTATGTTTGATTATAAATTAGAAATCATCTTAAGCTTCTTGAAAATATTACTGCCTTTGATTCCAATATCATTTGTATCAATATTTTTCATAAAAATCTTAAAATTTGCAGACTTTATTGAAAGAGTCCTATTATTATTCTTGTTTAACTGGGTCCAAATTATTGTTAGTATAGAAATATTATCTTTATTTAAAAGTGTATCATTAATTCCCTTGATTATATTTTATACTATACTTGCAATAGTTTGTTTAATTATTACTTTAAAGAAAAAAATTAATTTTAAATTTAATTTCTCTGAGTTAAAGTTAATCACTGTTAATTTTTTTAATAAATTAGAAATAAATAAAGTTTTAAAAATTATAATTATAGTATGGTTGGTTATAATAATTTCTGTAATATTATTTTTTGGCTTATATGCTCCTCCCTCCAATTACGACTCTATGACATATCATCTTGCAAGAGTTGGATTTTGGAAGCAGAATCAAAGTATTAATCATTATTTTACATGGGCTGAGATACAGAATCAAAATCCCATAAATGCAGAAGTGGGGTTACTTTGGATTATTATTTTTACAAATTCTGATAATATAGCGTTTATTGTTCAATGGCTTTCTTTTGTAATAATTTTACTTGCTCTTTATAAGTTATTAAGGCTGCTAAACTATAGTAGGGGCATTAGTTTAATAACTGTTTTTGTTTTTTCAACTCTAGATATTGTAATATTAGAAGCTTATTCCACACAAAATGATTTAGTGATAGCTTGCTTTATTATAATAACACTATTTTTACTGGTTAAAGTCAGTCAGAGTGAAAAAATTGACCTTAAGTATATTATTGCAGCTGGTTTTTCAGTAGGGCTTGCTATTGGTACAAAAGGTTATTCATATCTATTTATACCAGGGTTTTTACTTTTTTTTATTATTTATGGTAAGAATAATAAAGTTAAATTCTTAAAGCTGTTATATGTAATTTTATTTTCAATAGCAGGAATTTTTATTCTTGCATCCTATAATTTTATACAGAATTTTTTAAGTTATGGAAATATATTCAGCAGTACTCAGTTTATAGAGTCAACGAGTATTAAAAATCCAAACTTTTCTACATTTGTATCAAATTTTATCAGGCATATTGATTCGTTTTACCAATTATATGAACTTGATTTTGGTACTGTTGGGACTCTTATAAAAAAGATAACTTATTTTATCCATAATAAGATAGGGTTAGATATTTCTTCGCGTGTAACTACTTGGCCGGGTGTGTATTTTTATTTCTCCAATTTACGTACAAATTTTGATGAATCATATTTTGGTCCTGTGTATTTCTTTTTTATACTGCCTTCAATTTTTTATAATTTTTTACTGTTTATTTTTTTAAGATTATGGAAAAGGGGATTAGATTTAGTTAATAGATATAAAGATTCTCTGATTATTTCAATTATTCCAATATGTTTTTTTATTGGATATACATTTATATTTAAATGGGAACCTTATACAGGCAGGCTTATGGTTGCATTTGCTTTACTGACTATGATTTGTTTTGCAGAGCTAATTGATCTTTTAAAGGCTACAAGGCTTAAATATTTTTATGTTATTGTTATTTATATGTTAATCATAATGTCTATGGCGTCTTCTTGCTTGCCTTTATTTAAAGGAGATTATATAAGCCCTAAAAGTATTGATTTAAATAGAAGTTATGAAGATAGAAGAAGTTGGTCCATTGATGAAGTGAAAGAGGTGATTGATTTAACATTACCCAAAAATTACAAGTTAGGGTTGATACTATATACAGGTGACTGGGTTTATATATTGTTTGATAATGATTTTAATAATAGTTTGATGTACATTTCAGAAGAAGAATGGAATAACAAAGATATTAAGGAGATTTTATCAGATAATAACTTGGATGGATTGTTAATAAATACCAATGCAGAACCATTTATTAATAAGATATTAAAGCCTGTAAAAGAAAAAATGATAGGCAAATCTATAATAAGAATTGATAAATCAAATTTTAATAAATATTTCAAACCACTAAGTGCTTGCGAGTTTGCTGCTAGTAAAGAGGGTGTCTTGATAAAAGTTTACGGGAATGATCCGTATTTTGAAACTATTTTTCCAGTGGATTTTGCAGAAGAGAAGCCTGCAGTTATGATTATTACATTAAAGTCCAATGCTGATGCATGTGGGCAAATTTTTTATGGAAGAACTGGATCTTATTATAATGAGGATGATAGTGAAAGATTTGAAATAAATGAGGGTATAAATAAAATTTATATAGTTATTCCTGATACAAAAGATATTGAAAAAATACGTATTGACCCTATAAATATTGATGAGGATTGTATGATTGAAAAAATTGAGATAAATGAGTATGAGGGCATTGATTATGAAAGTAAAAAGGTTAATGAATATATTTTATTTTATTAATGAAGTAATTAATTATGCAGTTTTATTCGGCTTTAATTATTTATAAATAAAACTAAAAATAATCCCAGAGTATTGGTTTTAAAGATAAAAAAGAAATTAAATTATAAAAAAAGAATGTTTAATGCACATATATTAATATTTAAAATTTTTTACAAAGTCTTTAATAAAGTGAAGTATTTTTACGCGTATAAGAAATCATTGAAAAAAAGTGGTTATATGACTGATAGTGATTTTTTGAGAAATTTAAATATAAGAAGTAAAAATATTAATTATGAAAAATTACTATCAGAGAAAGTAATGAAAAATAATTCATTTAATCTTTTAGATCTAAGTAAAAATAAAGAATTTATTTTGTCAAATATATCTGGAGCAAATAAATTAAAAATTATTAATGAAGCAAATGATATTTGTAATCATAAGTTTAATCTCTTAGGGTCAGGCAAAATTAATGTAAGCTATGAATTAAATCCAGAGGGTGTTGAAGGTTATTGTTATAGCATGAGAGTGGATAATAAAGATTTAAAAGAAATAGAATCAAAAATAAAAAATAAAATCCATTCTTTTTCTAGTAGCATGGATAATAACTATATCCAGAATTTAGACTATAATCCGATAGACTGGCATATCGATTTTAAATCCGGGTATAGATGGGAGGAAGGTACCTGGTATAAAAAAATTAAGTTTGGGCATATACCAGGGGCAGATATTAAAGTTCCCTGGGAACTTTCAAGATTTAACCATTTAGTAACTTTGGGTCAAGCTTATTTAATAACAAATAATGAAAAATATACAAGTGAGTTTATTTATCAGATTACAGATTGGGTTGAAAATAACCCACCTCAATTTAGTGTAAATTGGGCCTCTGCTATGGATGCTGCTATTAGAGCATGCAATTGGATTATAGGATTTTCTTACTTTACAAGATCTCCTCTTATCAGTAAAAAATTCTTCTTTATGTTTGTTAAAAATATTTTTGTTTGTGGAAAGCATATAAGAGATAATTTAGAAAAGGGTATATTTGAGGTAGGAACAAATCATTATCTCTCCGATATTGTGGGTCTTTTATACATTGGTTTGTTGTTTATTAAAACAAAAAGAGGGAGAAAATGGTTTAATTTTGCATTTAAAGAGTTGCAAAAGCAAATGGACAGCCAGGTATATGATGATGGGTGTGATTTTGAAGCCTCGACTTGTTACCATCGTTTGGCATTGGAGCTATTTTTTTATCCAACTTTTTTTATCATAAATAATTCCAATGACTGCAGCAAGGATAGCTTTTCTGAAATTGGGGAAAAAATTTTTAGTATAAAATATATTAATAAGCTTTACAGGATGTTTGAAGTTTTACTATTTAATTTAAACCATAAAGGTATGATGCCTCAAATAGGGGATAATGATAATGGCAGGCTTCATATATTTAATTCCAGAGAAATCTTAGATATGAGATATTTACTTACCATAGGCACAATTTTTTTTAAAGAATCAAAGTTTAAGATTAGAGAGTTTGGATTTTGTGAAGAAGCGTTATGGATTTTTGGGAAAAAAGGATTTAAGATCTGGAATAATATTAATGAGAACAGCATTAATTATATTTCCAGTAAAGCATTTAATGAAGCAGGCTTATATATTATGAGAAATGGTAGGAATCATATGGTAATTTCAGGGGGAAGCAATGGTCAAGGTGGATATGGCGGCCATGCACATAATGATAAGCTAAGCTTTGTATTATCTATAAATGGTGAAAATATAATAGTTGATCCTGGCTCTTATTTATATACCCCATTACCTGAATATCGAAACAAATTTAGATCAACTTTTTTCCACAATACTATAGTAGTTGACAATAAAGAGCAAAATAGATTTAATAGTAAAAGCTTATTTTTGTTGGAAAACGATGCTCCTGTTAAAATCAATTCATGGAAATCCACAAATACTTATGATTTTTTTGACGCTGAGCATTATGGGTATAGTAGATTAAACGACGTTGTTCTTCACAGAAGACAAATAATTTTTAACAAAGAAGACTCTTGCTGGTTTATTAAAGATATTTTAACTGGAACTGGCAAACACACATTTGACTTATATTTTCATCTTGACAGTGGGCTAAATTATAAGATTGAAAAAGATGAATTGAGTATAAGTATTTATGCTCATAATGGGAGAAAATTAAGAATTTACCCTGTTGTAACTAATAATACAGATATTTTAATAGAAGATGGTTTTGTATCATATGGGTATGGACAGAAAGTAAATTCTAAGGTATTAAAATATTCAAAGAAAGGAGCTTTGCCAGCTGAATTTTTATTTGCGCTTACATTTGATGATTTTAATTATTCTGAAACGTATATAAATGATTTTATCAATATGTTAAGTACAGAAAAGTAAAGTTTATTATATTAAATAAAATGGGGTTATGTATAAGAAAATTATTATAGCAGCTGCTAATTATTGGACCTCTCCCTATCACGTAGGGAGCCACCATTTTGCGAAAATGTTTGCTAAAAATGGGTGGAAAGTATTATTTATTTCAGATCCAATATCTCCTTTTCACTTTATTGCCAGCAAAAATAAAGGAGTCCTGGAAAGATACCGGATTTACAGAGGTTTTACAGAGAGTGGTAATAGTAATATAGATATATATGTTCCTATGGCAATATTTACTCCAAATGAAAAACCTGTTTTTAGGACAGCAGTAGTTGCTAATAATTGGCATAAATTTACTATACCTAATGTTATTAAATATATTAAAAGGATAGGTTTTGGGAAAGTTGATTTATTATGGTTTGATTCAATTACTCAGTATTTTTTAATAAATGAGATACAAAGTAAAAGGTCAATACTGAGAATTGCTGATAGAATGGATGCTTTTAAAAAGAGCACACAAAGTATTAAAAAACTTGAAAAAAAATTAATGAGCAAAGCTGATATTATTATTTATACTGCTAAAACTCTTAGAAAATATTTAAAAGGCTATGAAGATAAAATAACCTATATTTCAAATGGAGTAGATATAGAACATTTTCTTAAGTCAAATAGAAATATTCCAGAAGATTTAAAATGTATTCCAAAACCTATAGCTATATATGTTGGAGCAGTTCATGAGTGGTTTGGAATTGATTTTTTAATAGAAGTTGCAAAGAGATGCAGGAATATATCTTTTGTAATAATAGGCAATGTTAGTACCAATAAAACAAAATTAGAAAATACATCAAACATCTTTTTATTAGGTAGAAGGGATTATAAAGAAATACCAGGATATATGTTTAATTCTGATGTTGGAATTATTACTTTTGATATCAGTCATCCTGTTGTAAAAACGGTAAATCCTATAAAGATGTATGAGTATATGGCTTGCAGTTTACCAGTTGTTGCTACAAAATGGAAAGAACTGGAGCTTATTGGCAGCCCAATACATTTAGCGGATAGTCCTGAAGAATTTACTAAAATATTATATAATGTATTAAATGTTGATAAGAAAGAAAAATATTTAAAATTTGCAAGGGCTAATTCATGGGAGGAGCGTTTTAAAAGAATAATTAAGTTAATCGGTAATTAGCTATGATAAAAATATGGTAAAGTTAAAAATATTAATACTAAGTGATTATGCTTATATAGAAGGTGGTACGGGCAGGGTAGCTATATCAAGTGCAATTAAATTGGCTGAAAAGGGACATGAGGTTGTATATTTTTCAGGTGTGGGTCCTATAACTGAGGATCTCACTAAAGCTCCTTTTAAGGAAGTTATATGCCTGGGGCAGAAAGATATTTTAAATAATCCAAGCACGCTGGATGCTATTTTTTCAGGGATCTATAATTGGAGAGCTATAGGGAAATTAAAATTACTTTTTAAGAAATGGATACCAGATATAGCCCAAGTGCATGGTTTATCCAAAGCTCTTTCCTGGTCAGTTATAGATACTTTATATAAGTATAAAGTACCAGTTATTTTTACTTTACATGACTTTGGCCTTATATGTCCAAATTTAGGTATTTATAATTTTAGACTTGGAAATTTGTGTGAATTTTATAAGCCTGGCAAGGGATTGAAATGCTTGGCAACAAATTGTGATAAGAGGATTTATATTCATAAATTATGGAGATGGATTAGATATCATTTTTCTATTGATATACTTCGAATAAATAGAAAAGTAAGCAGTTTTATAGCTGTAAGCGAGTTTATGTATGAATTTTTTAAAGATTATATTCCCAAAGATAAACCTATTAAAGTAATTCATAATCCAATAGATAATCAAGTTTTAAAACTAAAAGATGATTTGAAAACCAATAAGTATAAGGATTTTAGTTTTTTATATCTGGGGAGGTTGTCTTTAGAAAAAGGTGTTGATATGTTACTGGGAGCCATAAAAAATGTTAATGCAAAGTTAGTTATCGTTGGTGATGGTGAGATGTATCATTATTGTAAAGATAGAATTAGGGAGATTGGAAATGAGAAAATAAGACTATTGGGATGGCAGAAGGAGGGGGCAATTGCTAATGAGATGAAGCATTGCAATGCAATAATATTACCTTCAAGAGTTATGGAGTCTGCAGGGATGGTAATACTGGAAGCTGCCAGGTATTCATTACCTGCTATTGTATCTAATCATGGTGTTTTAAGGAAGCTTGTAGAAGACAAAGTGAACGGCCTGCTTTTTGAGCCAGATAATGTAGAGTCTTTAATAGATGCTATGAAAAAAGCTATTAATAATCCAGATTTAGTTGAGTTTATGAGTAAAAAAGCAATAAATATTTTTAAAAAATTTGATTTTAGTATAAACTCTCATATTGATAAGTTAGAAAAATTTTATAAAGATACCATAGATATTTCAAAAAGTAATATAAGATAATTATATGAAGTTAGCACCAATTGTATTATTTGTATATAACCGGCCCTGGCATACTAAAAAAACATTAGAAGCACTGGCTACAAATGATTTATCAAACCAATCAGTACTTTTTATATATGCTGATGGTCCTAAAAAAGATGCAAGTAAAGAAGAGCTTAAAAGTATATATGATGTTAGGAAAGTTACAGGGGAGAAGAATTGGTGTCAAAAAGTTAATATTATTAAGTCTAACAAAAATAAAGGTTTGGCAGATTCAATTATAAGTGGTGTAACAGAAATTGTTAATAAATATAGCAAAGTTATTGTTTTAGAAGATGATATTGTTACTTCTAAAGGTTTTCTTAGATATATGAATGATGCACTGGATCTATATAAGAATGAAGATAAAGTAATGCATATAGCTGGTCACGTACCTCCTATAAAATTGAAGTTACCTGAGACTTTTTTTTATAATCAAACTTCCTGCTGGGGATGGGGGACGTGGAAAAGAGCATGGAAGTATTTTTATATTGACGCAGAATTTTTATTAAATAAATTAATAGAAGGAGATTATGTATACAGATTTAATATAGATGGGTCTTACCCTTTCATAAATCATTTAAAAGAAAATATTAATGGCAATATAAATACTTGGGCAGTTAAATGGCAGGCAAGCGTTTATTTGGCAAATGGTTTATGTTTACATCCCAGGTTTTCTCTTGCTAGGAATATAGGGCTTGATGGTAGTGGGGTTTATTCAGGTAAAAGTAACCATTTCAATCATACAAAGTTGATTGATAAAATTAATGTAGAGCCTATAGGACTTATTGAATCTTCTAGGGCTAGAAAACAAATTGGTAAATTTTACAGAAGGATTTCATCTAAGGAGAAATTATTAGATAAAATTAAAATAAAATTAAAATTAGTATTAAATACGTATTTTGAAAGAAATAAAAATAGGTAAAATGTTTTAATGGATTAATGGATAAAAAATATGGGAATTTATTTAGAAATTTTCTTCTTATGTGTTTAATTTTTTATAATAAAAAAGATAGTTCGAGGGCTTGAATTCAAGTAGCTTTCTAGCTCAATTTTAAAATGGGGGTAGTTTAAAAAT
>JACKQG010007945.1_pt1 | contig 10491 bp, 4 predicted proteins | sample 8237621 | NCBI WGS metagenome assembly JACKQG01 (sample SAMN15677084, study PRJNA649215) | marine metagenome | biome: marine; feature: Black Sea; material: saline water; isolation source: suspended particulate matter (SPM) from the Black Sea western gyre | collected 2013-06-09/2013-06-10 | depth...
CGTGGGGTCAATATTCCTCAAAGCATTTTGCGCATCCTTTGGCGATGCAAGCCATCATGGAACTCGGTCACCGATGGGTGTTATACGATAACAGCCAAGGCCATCGACGATGTCGGCGGTTCGAGTACGGATTCGGTCGATATTGAAGTTGGCATCGGGTGTGGTCAGGCTCCATTCTGGGGCAGTCCGTTTGTGATCCCGGCACAGATCGAAGCCGAAGACTATGACTTCGGCGGCGAGGGGGTTGCCTACCATGATAATGATGCCGGTAATCAGGGCAATGAATATCGAACGCTTGAAGGCGTTGACATACAAATTTGCGATGAGGGCAGCTACAACACGGGATGGACAGATCCCGCTGAATGGATGGAGTACACCATTGATATTCCAGCGGCGGGAGACTATACCATCGATATCCGTGTTGCCTCAAATTCTTCAGGTGGAAATTTCCATATTGAATTTAACGGTGTGGACGAAACCGGTAACATTACTGTTCCCGTGACAGGAGGTTGGCAGAACTGGACGACCGTCTCTGCGACAGCGACGTTGTCGGCCGGAACACAAATCATGCGATTTGTATCCGGCTCGGATGGTTATAATGTTAATTACTTTGACATCTCTGCCAATATGGTGACAGTCCCTGATGTTGTAGGAATGGACCAGGTTAGTGCGCAATCGGCAATTACTGGAGCCGGTTTGTCGGTGGGTGTTATCGGTCAATCATTCAGCAATACGGTGGCCGCCGGTGATGTCATGAGTCAGACCCCCGGCGGGGGAACATCGGTCCCGGCGGGCAGTCCGGTTGACCTTGAGATCTCTCTGGGCATTCGCGGCGACCTGGATGTGGACGGAACCGTGGATATTGATGATGTTGGTATTATGGCAGGCGAGTGGCTCAGCAGCGGCGTATTAGCGGATATTGAACCGGCCGGAGGCGACGGGATCGTAAACCTTCAGGACTTTGCCGTATTAGCCTCAAATTGGGGCCAGAGTATTTAAGGGCCGAAATTATTTAATAGGGAGCAGATGCGATGTTTTCGAACAGGCATAAGAATGTTTTCGGGACATCATTGTTCGTGTTGGCGTTTTGTGTCGGCACCTTGCTTTCTTCCGCCGCCTTTTGTGATGCCCCCGACATTTATTTTACCGATGTGCCGCCTTATGAAACGGTTGGGAATCTGAGCGGGCGGGTTTCCGGTGTCGTTTATAACGATTATAAGGTGCTGGTGTATATTTATGTTTCCGGGTGGTGGAATAAGCCGAGTTGGGCTAGTCCATTAACGTCGATCAATCCGGACGGCAGTTGGATGTGTAATATTACACCTGTCTTGCCCAGCGATACCCTGGCCACCCAGATCATCGCTTTTCTGATTCCCAACGGGGCCTATCAGGATCCCGCCTGGGAAATGGCAGGGAATCCGGTTCTTCCCGCGGAGTTATATACCTATCCTTATGCGCAGATTCCGCGCACGCCGGCGGACCGGGCCATACGGTTTTCCGATCACAATTGGGCTTTGAAAGTTGGTACGGGTATGGGGCCCGGTCCCAATAACTTTTCCGACAGCGTGGACAATGTCTGGGTTGATGCAAACGGCCGTCTTCATCTGAAGATCACCCACCCGGATAGTGCGTGGTATTGCAGCGAGATCATTTCAGATGAGTCGTTCGGATACGGAACCTATGTCTTCACCGTTGATAGCAGACTCGACACCTTGGATGAGAATATCGTTTTGGGCCTATTTACGTGGGACACCTTTGCCCCGGAGTACAACTTTCGTGAAATCGATTTTGAGTTCAGCCGATGGCAGGATCCGTTCGACGATATCGGCCAGTATGTAATCCAGCCATGGGACACGCCGGGCAATATACACCGATTTGATTTTGACTATGCCGGCCAGAGCAGTACGACGACCCATGTTATGACATGGCGGCCGGATGGGATTTATTTTAAGAGCTATTATGGGGATTTCGAACTGGCTCCGCCCCCGGAAAATGTGATCCAAGACTGGACCTATTCCGGATCTGACAACCCGCCGCCGGGCGGGGAGAATGTGCGTATGAACCTGTGGCTGGTCTGGGGGGATCCGCCAAGTGACGGGCTTGAGAGCGAGATCGTCATCAGCGATTTTCAGTTCCTGACCGGCATCAGCGATCAGCCGGGCGATATCAACAATGACACCCGTGTCAACCTGGCCGATTTCGCACAGATCGCTGCCCGTTGGCAGGACACCAACTGTGACATCTACAATACCTGGTGCGGCGAGGCGGATTTGACCTGCAACGGCAGCGTCGGGACTGAGGACATTCTCGCGCTGGTCCGATACTGGCTCCAAAGCTGGAACTAAGATCTGTCATCGTTTAATAACGACAAGACAAAGTTTCATTTTAAGTGGCCAAGTGATTTTCGGCTTGTGAAATCGAATCAGCGATGCTGTGATCGGTTCCGGTGGCCTTCATTTCCCTAAAACTATCAAACACCAAAAAGCCATTTAACCAATATTAATTCACGGCACAACAGCCGCGTGATCGTAGCAATGATCAGTACTCTTAACATTTATTACCCGCCTCTTGGGTCGATGTATATTCCATGCCGGAATTCTATCATAACATCTTTGTTTTTCATCTGTTAAATGCGATCCTGTAGGCACAATTTCAAGCAGCCATGTATTTTTGTGCCGTACGGGGTGGAAACTAAATATTACGGATTGTTTTTTTCGCGATAGGGAAATCCCTGCTCGTACAAAAGAAGCCTGCCTTTTATATCGTTAGCGAACGCTTCGCCCTCTCTTTGGTTGACCGTCTCAATTGCTTTTTGGGCCGTCGTAACGGCTTTCTCAAAATCCCCTGAGTTTGCATAAGCGGCGGCAAGTGTATCCAGTGTCCCGGCTAATTTATAACCCGTAAGAACACATGCTTTTTCAGCAAGTTCAACCGCTTCTTCGGTATTACGAATTTCTTCGGTATCACAGGTTGCCTCGACCCAAGCCAGACCATTCAGTATCCCAATGGAGTCGGGTTTGACGGTCAACATCTGCCGATAGAATTGGACGGCTAACTCGACTTGATTAAAATCCAGTAAAAGCAGAAACACGTCATTTTCTTTTTCAATTTTCTCCGGCGGAAAATCGGCGATCAGTGCGAGGAAGACCTGGATCGCTTCTTCGCGTCTGTTTTGTTTGCCTAAAAGAAGCCCAAGATGAACATGGGTCATCACGGATTGGTCTTTCGGCATGTTAGCGATGGCCTCATAGAGGGTCTTAATAGCTCTTTCGGGATTTCCCTTTTTTTCAAAAACTTCAGCTAAGTATTCGTATGTGGTTATTGATTCTGCGGGCCCAAGAGCAATCGCCTTTGAAAAATATCTGATGGCTTTGTCGGGTTCTCCTTTTTTATTATAAATATCTCCAAGACTAACGTATAAGTTTGCTACAAAAGTCGGCATCATCCTGATTGCTTCTCGGCAATAGCGTTCCGCTTCGTCCAGCTTGTTTTGCCGGATTAGAATTTTGATGAGAGCGTCATATACCCTGTCATAGGGCAAGTACTGAAGAACTTTTTTTAATTGAATGGACGCCTGCTCATATCCAACGGGGTCCTCGGAATACAAAACGGCCAGTCCCCATCTCAACCGCCAGTCCTGCGGATACCGGTGTATTGTTTGTGTATACCGAGACTGGATTTTTTTTAGATTTTGTACAACATCCTGTTTTAAGAGGACCTTCTCATCTTCCAGTTCTGTTACCAGATCATCGTGATAGGATTGACCGGTGAAGGGCGGCTTGTTAATCAGTCCGTTGAGTACAAATTGGGCACTCTTGTATCTTTCAAAGACCGTATAGACGAGGCGGTCCTGGCAGTCGGCCAATGTCAACGTCGGGCTGTCTTGTTTATGCTGCGTGACCGTATCAGGCAGCGTTTTTTCGACTTGGTCAAAAATCGTTTTCGCTAAAATATAATTGCCTTCAGATCGGTAATGGACATGCTCATAAAACAGTTCATTGCCGGGTGTGTAATGGGGGCTGTTCTCTTCCAGCGCCTTGACAGCGTCAACAAAGTAAACACCTTCCGATTCCCGGCCTTTGGCAACCGATTCAATGACGTGGTTTATGCTTGTATCGGCCCGAAACCGCAGCGCATCATTCTCCATAGCGTTAACATATCGTGTTTTGGCTTTTGAGTATTGCCCGAGGTGCCAGTAACATCGGCCCAGACGAAACTGCAGGTCCGCAAACGTATCGTCGATGCGTTCGGCCGCCAGGTAGCTGGCAACAGTCGCCTCAAGGTCCCCCGCGGTTTCATGGGTAATGCCTTCTTGGTAATGTTCCTCCCATGCCCGTTTCTCCGAATCCGTCAGATCGGCCCGATGCAGTGATGCAAAAGGAGGGCTGTCTTTTAAATTGCAGCCGACATTGGAAATAAGTACATTGGCGCCCGCTTTGATGCCGACATTGCAAATGTCTCGCAGGTTTTGCTCGAAGTGGCCGTAAACCACCTTCAAGGCTTCATCCTCAGCGCGGACCTGCTCCCGAACAAACATTTCCATCCCGCCCCATGTCGGCGGAACCTTGCCTCCAGAGCCCGCCGCCTGCAGCAGGCGTTGCAACAGTTGACCTGTTTTGGTACAGGCCATCGCGGCGTTCGCCCGGATCATCGCCAGACTCGGTGAAAGGGGGGCAAAAATCGTCCCGGCCCCATAGGGACCGATCACTTCATTGTTCCCTAAATACACAATCATTAAATCGGGTTCGAAACGCCCGCAACTTTTCGCTATTTGATAAACCGCATGCGAGTTGATCGCCGTCATAGCGGCGTTGATGACCTCAAAATCCGTCCGGGGATATTCGTTCTCCAGCATGATCTCCAGAAAGCGGCCAAAGTTATAGGTTGCATCCGGATCCCCCCTGGCGGCTGAAGCGCCCAGAACAAATATCCTGTAAGTTTGAGGTGTTTTATTGACTTCAAACGCAAAACCGTCAAGTTTACGGGCAATATTTTTAGGAAAAAACCGCCAGCCCAATTTCATATTGGAACAATAAAGCTTCCTGTCGCCGACTTTCTGTTTAATCGCGATATCGGTCGAATACCCGAATCCGGCCGCACGAAGACCCAGCTCAAGGCAGACAAACAGAACCAGCGGAACGAGAATCATTGAGGTGATGCGAAATGCCCACAACCGTTTTTTGCTGATCGGCGGCGGGCTCGGGCAGCGTTGTTCTTTCTTTCGGGTATGTTTTTTCTTCGATGCCATGCGACCCCTTACGCCTTTGTCAATTAAAAGAGAATCCATACAAAACCACGCTGACATCATATTATAAAGGCGTTGGCATGGCAATATCCGTTCTAAAAAAGCAATACCGGTCAAATGTCGGCTTGATGTCGATGACGGGTGCGATGAAGAATCACAATAAAAAAAGGCCCCTCCATCGGAGAGGCCTTTCAAAGAGCTAAAAAACTTTAGGTATCAAGGGTCTTATTTCTTGCGACGCAGAACCAAAGCACCCAGACCCAGCAGAGCCATTGTGGCTGGCTCGGGAACGATTGACAGATTGTCATAACCGACTGATGCGCCACCGCCCCAAAGAGGTACAAACTTAAGAGCATCAGCACCAGCAGCGATGGTGTAATCCCAGCTGTAAGTTGCCCAAGAACCAGTGATAGCACCATTGATGTCGCCGGAGTTGCTAATGTGACCGCCGCCGCCCCAAGATTCGATCTTAATTCCAGGGTTGCCGGCACCGGCGAGTAGAATCATGTCCATTTCAACTGTGATCGTGTCACCAGCCGAAACGCCCAGTGAAGCAAGCGGGATTCCAGCGTCAGTAGCGACGAAAACGCCCCAACCGCCTGCAACACCGTCCATAACACCATAGCCGCCACCATCGCTGAAGGTAACGTCGCCAGCCAGTCCCCAGCCATTCAGACCATCATGGAAGTCTGCATTGTCAAAGACCAACAGATTAGCTTGTGCAACGCCGACCATTGCAACGATTGATAAAACTAACAGTACTTTCTTCATTTGTCTTTCCTCCACAAAAAGAGTTTTAAAAAATTACATTACGTACTACACACACACTAACGATTTACACACTATAAATAGGGTTTGGTTGATTCGGCAATAAGTTGGAGCCTGCAATGAAAGGGGGGTAACTCGAATGATCCTGTAGCCCGGCGTCCTGCCGGCGGGATGTCATCTTACTTCCCATCTTTCCGCTCACTCCAAAAACAAAGAAGCCTCTCGTCGCCGTACATAAAACAGCAACCGGTTTCTATTGTCTATGATTACTCATTTCAGGTGGCTGTGTCAAGATAAATTTTGAAATAATTCCCGCCTTTTTTAATGGGAATCTGAGAAGGCCTTTTGTTTTTTCAATAAATTGTTTTTATGAAAGGACTTAAGAGAAATGTCAATGCAGCGGTGTAATATATTTTCTGTTGGGGAGTATTTATAGCAACGCTGTGAAGCGAAATCAATGCCACGATGCCGACAAAAAGGATTGTTTTGTATTTTATGGGCCTTTTCCCCTACAAAAAAAGGGTTTCAAGGAAACCGGTTGCTATTTATAAATAAACCTTGATTTGAAAAGTGATTTTTGATACAATTGATAAAATATAGAGAGTGCTTTGGTCTTTAACCACCCTAATGGGGGGTCGGTTAACTAAGTGGGAATTTGATAAAAGGGGTCGTCAGGTGAAAAGAACATTGCTATTAGTAATCATTTCGTTTGTATTTTCATGTCAGGTGTTCGGCGATGTTGTGTGGTCCGATGAATTTGACGGCCCGAACATTGACAAAAACATTTGGACATGGGATGCCGGTGGGCATGGTTTTGGTAACGGGCAGCTTGAATATAACACAGCCCTTAGCCAGAACTCCTATATAGACAGCGGCAGCCTTGTGCTCAAGGCTATCCGTGAAAACTATATGGGTAACTCGTTCACGTCCGCACGAATGCTTACACAAGGACGTTTCGCTTTTAAGTACGGTACGCTTGAAGCACGCATAAAACTTCCTGACGTCGCCAACGGTTTGTGGCCTGCGTTCTGGTTGTTGGGTAATAACTTTCCCGGGATCCCCTGGCCGGATTGCGGCGAGGTAGACATCCTCGAATCAGGCTCGGCGGCTGGTATTACCGAAGGCACTCAAAATGAATTGATCAACTGCGCGATACACTACTCGATCGCCGATGATAGTTATGAATATCAAGCTTCGTGGGATAATGCTTCTAACCTGATTCCCGGCCTTACTGATCTTAGCCTTGATTATCATCTATATAAAGTTGAATGGACACCTACGGATCTGACGTTTTATCTTGATGGTGTACAATTCGGCACCTGGGATATCACGGCGCCACATCTGGCTGAGTATCATCAGCCTGCTTTTCCGATCATTAACATTGCTATCGGTGGATGGAACTATGTGCAAATAAATGATCCTGCTGGTATAACGGCTTTGCCTACGGCTGGGTCGAGTGCAGAGCTGAAAATGGATTGGATCCGGCTTGAGGACAATGCGTTTACGGAAATCTACCTTGGTGCAGATACTGAGGAAACCGGTACCTTTGGAGTTTTCACAGAAACCACGCCAGTCGACAATATGCTTGTTTATGGCGACGATACGGATCCGGGGTTTGTATATGGACCTGAGGCGGCTGTGTATCCTTGGAACAATATGACCGATGCAGCGGTGCATGCGGCGGCTTCTGAGGGAAGCGAATGCTGGACATTTGACGTTGGCGCGGGTGCCTGGTATGGAATGGGCGTATTCTTGCCGAACTTCCGTAACATGAAAAACTATTCTGACGGATTCCTGCACTTTGATATTCAGTCAACCTTGACCGATACCATGAAAGTAGGAGTTAAAAGTTCCAGAGGCGGGGAATTCTGGCTTCCGATCGGCGACGAGACGGCTGAGTTCGGTTTTACTCGTGACGGGGCATGGCATACGATCAGTGTTCCGCTTAATAGATTTGCCAATACCGACTTTAACACAATACACCAGATATTCATGTTCGCAAGTGACTCGGCTTCTGCCTCGACGACTATATCTTTTGATAATATTTATTGGGAGCCAAGCGTTACGAGGCCTGCCCCTGAAAACGGCAGCTTTGGCGTTTACACAGAGGATGCGACGCACAAAGACGCAGGCGAGTTCGCACTGGGTGTTGACGGTGACTTCTTTGTTTGGGAAAACACGCTGAACCCGGCGATGCAGGATCCTTACGAAGGTACTGAGAGCCTGAGCTTTACATCAGCGGGTTTAGGTTGGTTTGGCATGGCGTTTACGCCGAATGTGAAATACAACCTTTCAGCGTTTAGCTATCCTGAAAGCAAACTTCGTTTTGCGATGAAGACCACTGCTACAACGACGTTCCAGGTTGGAATGAAGAGCGGTAACGTAGACGGCGTCGGTCAAAAGTGGATAACATTTGCCAACGGCAGCGATCCTTATGGATTCGCTCGTAACGGGCAATGGCATGTAGTCGAGGTGCCGATGTCAGATATTGCCGCAGATGTCGATCTGTTTAGGGTTAGCCAGTTGTTCCAGATATTGGGAGTAAACGGAGACATCTCTAACATTGAGATTGATGACATTTACTTTACGGGCGGTGGTGCAGCATTGGTCGATCCCGGCAACAACGTTGCGCCGACGGCTACCATAACAAGCCCAACTGACGGTACGTACTATAACATCGGTGACGATATTGTTATCACAGCAGATGCGAGTGATGGCGACGGTGACGGGACAGTAACAAAGGTTGAGTTCTTTGACGGTACTTCGCTGTTGGGTGAGGATACGACAGAGCCTTATAGCTTTACAATATATAGCGCTGCTCAGGGAACATACGCTCTTAAAGCAAAGGCAACCGATCCGAACGATGCGACGGGTACATCGCCGACAGTGATGGTTTATGTTGGCACCCCGGTATTGACATCTATAGATGTTTCGCCTGCAACAGTTGCTGTCGCAGAGGGAACAATTACACAGTTTACAGCAACCGGTCTTGATCAGTTCGGTCAGCCATTTGCTACAAGCGTTGACTGGTCCGTTTCGGACGGCGGAGTGATCGATGAAAACGGTTACTATGTTGCCGTAGACACAGGCGGCCCGGACACCATAACAGCTACAAAAGTCGGCGGTGTTATGTCCGGTACAGCCACTGTCAACGTATCAGCCGGCGGTTTGGCATGTGACTACAACTTAAGCGGTGGCGTCGATCTTGCTGACTTTGCAGTTCTGGCAGGATACTGGCTGGCAGCCGATTGTGACGGATCCAATAGTTTCTGCGCCGGCGCCGACCATGTCGGCGATAGCGACGTTGACTTCTACGATCTGGAAGTTGTTACATATAGCTGGCTCAAGACCCTTCCGCCTTCGGTGACCATTACCAGTCCGGCTGACGGTTCGGCTTTTGATCCAGGTGATGATGTGACCATCGATGCGTCAGTCGTTATCAACGCCGCGGGCACGAGCATTACGAAAGTAGAGTTCTTTGAGGGTGCCAATTATTTAGGCGAGGACACCACTGAACCTTACAGCTATACATGGGCGAGCGTTCCCGAAGGTGCATACGTTCTTACGGCGGTAGTAACCGACAGTACAGGTCAGTCCAGCACATCCGGGGCGGTGAATATATCAGTATATGGAACGGGTCTGGTTAATGGCGATTTTGAGAATGGTACGGTCGGCTGGGAGATTAATCCGCTCGGTGCCGGATCGACGATAGAAGTTTTGGAAGAATCTCCTCGTAACGGTAGTTTTGCGGCAAAGTTTGTCACCGATTGGCAAGGTGGTATCGGCGTAAAGAGCGAAATCTTACAGACAGTGGTCGGGCTTTCTGCCGGCACCAGCTATGATTTTGAATTCTGGGTTAAAGGCCTAATGGGTGTCGGCGGTGTTGCCTGGGCAGAGATCCATTGGCTTAACGATAGCGATACGTACGTAGGCGGTACCGGGTTAATCGCCCTTTGGCATGGTCTTTCGGACACGGTTTATCAGGCCAGAGGTGGAACCTATGTAAGTCCGTCAGGAACGACCAAGGCCAAGATCTCAATCCGCGTAGAAGGCGGAGCGCTGGCTGCGGTCAATACGATGTATGTAGACGATGTTTCCTTTGAATAGGTCATTTGTTGCAGGCGTTTAATCGTTGCAGATTTGATAAAAGCGAGCCAATAAGCAGGGATGGATTGACGACAGAACCGTCAATCCATCTTTCCTGACCCAATTTTAGAGATTAGTATGACCAGAAGAATATTATTTGTAGTATGTTTGCTAAGTTTGCTGCTTCCCTGCACCGCCCGCGCAGCTGAGGTAGATCTCGGCTTGGGAAGTTATTTGACGAGCATACCTGGAGGTGTCCAAGGGCCGCCTGCATTGATATACAAGACAGCGAATATCACCGGACCAATGCCGACAAATGATTGGTGGAGTTCGCTGGCGTGGGGTCAATATTCCTCAAAGCATTTTGCGCATCCTTTGGCGATGCAAGCCAT
>JACKQG010007946.1_pt1 | contig 10490 bp, 12 predicted proteins | sample 8237621 | NCBI WGS metagenome assembly JACKQG01 (sample SAMN15677084, study PRJNA649215) | marine metagenome | biome: marine; feature: Black Sea; material: saline water; isolation source: suspended particulate matter (SPM) from the Black Sea western gyre | collected 2013-06-09/2013-06-10 | depth...
TCCAACCGAAGGTTCATTGTTTTGCCTGATTTTGGATACCTGTCCCGCTCTTAGAACGGCATCAAGAAATCAGGCAAAGAAAAAGTCGACCTCTGTGATCTCTGTGTGCTCGAGCAACTGAAAGGAGCGGGTGAGAGGTATAAAAACGCACGCCCTTACCCGCATAGTCCCGCTCCAGCAGAACTCGGATAATCAGCATGGCTGAACGATTATAGGGTGATTAATCCTGACAATCTTGTCTATCCTGTCAGAAAACTATGGCGGTTCCTGAATCCCAGTTGCAATAATCCAACTGCACATCAGTATCCATGCAAAAGACTTATCAAACAGATTTTCAAAAAAGGAAATCACCAAGATAGATATTAGTACAGGCATAACTATATCATTGGACCGCATTGTATATATAAAGCGGCCCAACAGAAAACAAAAAGGAATAAACACCAAAAGCCCGCATTCGGTTAATATATTTAGATAGACATTATGAACATTCGTTACCCATCCAAATTCACTTCCAAGATTATACTGACCAGGTCCGATACCAAACCATGGCGACTGTTGCCACAGAGAAAAGGCCTTTATCCATATTCTTGGCCTTTCAGACAACGTCTTTGAAGATAGGATTGGGACAAAATCATCAATTCCAACATGTTGACAATCATGCAACTTCTGGATATAAGGAAGTATAGTTCCGATCGTAGAAGCCTTTTCGTTGTCTTGGATCACAAAAATATGAACCATAACAACGGCAATAACACTAGTAATAATAAAGACTTTCTTACGCTTAAGTATTCTCCAAAAAAACACAATCATTCCAACTAAAAGGCCAATAATCCCGGTCCCCGATGAAGATAGAAAGACGCCAAAAATTGCGCTCAGAGCCACAACGCCTTCCAATATTCGAATCGGACCCGCCCTGTTCCCACCACTAAATGCCCTCCCCAAAAAGAACACCGCACAAATTGCTGCAAACGGACCGTATATGCTCGCTATTCGCAATACCGATGACACCTGGGACAAATGCCATCCCAGAGTGTACCTAATAAACGGTCTTATTGAGTCGTAGTCGAACCTCTGCCACCAGGGTATCAAATTGATAGCAAGGACCAGGAGCAAAAAAACCACATAGCCCCTATTATTGCCCCTGAGCAGGAATAGAAATGTAGTAATAACCAAAAAAGAATAGCAGGCAAGCGCAGACGTCATAAGGACTACAGAATGTGGCCAATTAGCCCCTTGCCAATCAAAGTTCAACATGCAACCAATCAAAACTCCAGCAAAGATGAAGGCCCCAAGCGCAAAATCCAGTCTATATCTCTCAATGATCTCCTTTACACCATCTCTTCTATTCCATAATATGTACAAAAGCAATCCAAGGGCAACCAGCCAGATCCCTGCCCCAATAAGCCGGTTACCAAAGACTATTTGACTTCCAGCAACTCTTCCCCCTCCGATCTCCCATGGCATAACATCATAGACAGAGAAACAAAAAAGGACTATAAAGATATAGTCCTTTGTCAACAATGGTTCTATTTTTCTCCCTATATAATGAATCAAGTCATTGAAGGGAGTTCCGCGTTTTTCTTCTCGTATATCCAACTATCAACCTCAGATTCTCCCTGACATCATCAACTCTGTGGCTCTGTGGTCTCTGTGTGAGGTAATGCCTTGGAACATCAACAATCAAAGAAAATCTTCAAACGATTTCGATCACATGCTCATAGGAGGCTGTCCGAGAATGAGAAATTTTTTGCAAGGTCAAGAAAGGCGAAGATTTTAACCACAGGAATACATTGAGTATTTTGAGGATTAAAATCTGAGCCTGACGCAGAGATTGGGAAAAATAGCCATTCTCGGACAACCTCCTAGATTACCTGCCGTACAAGCCTAAACGCCTCAGCAGCCTCCAACCCCACACCCAAACCCCGCGCTTCGGCAACAATACGGAGTCCTTTCAAAGAGCGCGGGTGAGGATACTCCTGAAGTTCACTCTTATAACATGACATCGCCTCTAACTTTTTATCTATATACTGTGAAATGTCGACAAACACATTCGAAACAAAGCCACCCTCCCCTGATACAAGCCCCTGACGCGCCCCAGGACCAATCTCGTAAGACAATAAACGTTGTACAGAGTTATCCGGGAGAGGCCGCGTCGCTACCAGTGTACACTCATAGACTATACGATGATCCAAATTTATGTCATTCCCAGGTGTCGTGTATACAACTTCCGGCTGTACCTGACCTACAATTTCCTGCAAAGCAGAAGAGATCTCCATATATGGAACGGTATTCAGCTTAACTGTAGGAAAACCGCAAAAAAACACCTCTTGAATACCCAACACTTTCTTGACATCATACACCTGCTGTCGCGCCGTCTCCAAATACTCTTTGGACCAGGGTGGATTATACGCCTGAGTCACAACACACCAATAAACCACATCCCCATGATCCACATGACGGGCGATTGTTCCCCCAGCCCCAATCACCTCATCATCAGGATGAGCTGAAATTACCAGAACTTTCACTAATCAACCTCCTCTTAAAAAAAAGCCTCTCTCACAGAGTTCCCAGAGTCACAGAGGTCATTTTGCTATTTGTGTACCCTGTTTAGGTCATCTACCCGCTGGTTGATTATTTTGCCTGATTTTGGATACCTGTCCCGCTCCTTGAGCGAGATCAAAAAATCAGGCAAAGAAAAATCCTTCCTCTGGGGTCTCCGCGTCTCTAGCGAAGCGGGTGTGAAATATTAACAAAACATAACTTCCAGTTCCTTCTCGATTCAATTCCTTACTGGCCCCATTCCAAATGTTACAACAAATTCACTGTTATCCGGAGTTAAAGATAGTCCGCAAGCTATTCCATTCTCTTCGCACAATCTACGCATACGCAGGACACCTTTTCCCCGCCGTTCCATATAGCCATATCCGGTTAGGAATGAAGCGATCATTTGATTTCGAGTAAATTGCCGATACAACATATTGTCCAAAGTAAGGGTGTTTGGAAGCGTTCCCGGCGATCGTATTTCAAGCCTGTCGTCAAACAGAAAAACCCTGATGGCTGTCCCTATAATCGTGTAATCCCTGTGGCAAACCGCGTTGACAATCCCTTCTCTAATCGCCTCAATAGGATAGAGGTATTCATTCTTTCGCCGGATACCTCCTTCAAGTTCCTGCCATTGCGGTGTCGTAAGCTTCAAGAACGCTATTGCGTCTTCAATAAGCTCATCTAACGTACCGGTTAAATCGTTTTCCCTTACAGTATCGGAAAGGAAATCATTTCCTCTATAGGCGCCACACATGATGTTATAGGAGGGAAAATATTTCTGTGGATTCTTACCAAAGGCAAGGATACCTCCGATTGACGGGAGAATCGTTTCATCGACTTCAGTCAAAATAGAGAGATTGACCAATTCTTGAATAAGGCCCTTCTTGTTTTCCTCATCTAACGGACTTTGTCCAAGTCTTAATAAATACTCGTTTACTTTAGAAGTTTCAATGCTATCAGATGACGCCTTTATCACCGGCGTTTCATCAAACTGAAGCATATTCTTCTGTCCTCATAAAGTGGAGCCATTGAAAAAAGTCCAATTTTGTTCAAGGTCAAGGAAAGCGAAGGTTTTACCCACAGGAATATATGAAATATTTCGAGGATTATAATCTGAGCCTGACGCAGAAATTGGGCAGATAAGCTCAGATTTCGAAAGGGGGCATTTTTCAAGGGTTTCGGAGTAAAGCCCACGATTCGTCGAGTAGGCCGTGTCCCCCCTCGGGATTGTCACAATTACAATTTTTTTCCCGTCAACAAGAATGCTTTCAATAACTGGAATGATAGAAGGCCTGATACTATTTCTGCATACATTCACAACAAATTCATCAATGTCATCCCGAAAGCACCCAATCAGTTCCCCTGAGTCATCAACGCCTATCAGGATAATACCACCTTCAAAATTCGCGAATGCAACAATCTCTTCAGCAAGGGAGTTGGGGTGAACCTCCTCTCTCTTGAATTCAACCTTGGATGATTCACCATTCCTTATAATTTCAAGCAGTTCTTTTTGATTCACAACATTCCTTCCTTAGCGTCCTTAGGGGTTCAATTCGAATTCAATTTCTCTCACAGAGTTCCCAGAGTCACAGAGGCCATTTAACTATCGTCCACCATATTTCGGCCACCTTGTTTGGATCATTCGTCCGCAGGCTGATTGCTTTGGCCGATTTTACCTCTCAAAAAATCGGCCAAAGAAAAAGTCTATCTCTGTGATCTCTGTGCCTCTAGCGAAGCGGGTGTGAGATATCAAAACGCAAAATGCATGACTTTCGCGTCCTTCGCCTGCCCCCGACATATCAAGTGGTAAAGCTAAAGGTATGCTCAACTTTCAAAAATGCCTTTTCAGTGCCTTCATCACTTGTTTCTGTTTCAACTAAAGGAAAATCTTTTTCCAGAAACTCTAATTCACACCGGTCCGGCAATTTTTCTATCAATTCAGGATGATCTGTTAAATACCTCAAAAAATCAAAAACCAATGAGATGTTTTTCTTTACGATCTCGTCTTTCCTCATTTCCTTAATCTCCTCTTAAATCGATCCCGATACCACCTCCATCTATCCTTGATATCTTGTTCCGCATAAATCAAAGCAGTCTTTAGATCAGGAATATCCAGAGGATGTTTCTCCTTTTTGCCCCCAGGAAAAATGACATCCCTGTGCAGGAAACCATGGGAACAATCATACCTTACAACAGCGTGCCACTCAGCGTCAAATTTGGCTTCATATTGAACAACCATGTTGACGACCTTGCCTTTTTCAGTCTCAATTCTTAGTCTGAGTCTATCATCCCCCGAATGACTGATTTTCTTGGTAATCTCTTTCTTGGCCACAATTATTTCCTGTTTAGCCGGGACCGAAGGGTAGCGAAGTCTACCCCGTTGAACCCGGACCCCCTGCCCTCCGTCTTCCCCCTCCGAAGGATTGTTCGCAATATGAATTCAATTCCTCTCACAGAGTTCCCAGAGTCACAGAGGTTTTTGAAAACATCTTTCTCTGTGATCTCTGTGCCTCTAGCGAAGCGGGCGTGAGACAAAAAAAATCATAAGTTCCAAATTCTTCGAAATTCAACTCCTTTCCTTATACCGCCTCGCTGGATTTCCCATAATCACAACACCATCCTCTTCAAAACTCTTGGTCACAATCGACCCCATCCCCACCACCACATCATTACCAAGCTTAATCCCTTCTTTCAAAGACGCACTACTGCCAATAAAACACCGCTCACCCACAACCCCACTCCCCGACATGGTCACCCCGATCGATATCGCAGTATGCCGACCCACCACGCAATTATGAGCAATCACAACACCCGAGTTTACGCGGCTTCCGTCCTTTAGCACCGTATTCCCCAAAACACCCCTCGTAATCACCGAATTCGCTCCCACAAATACCTCATCCTCCAAAACCGTCTCCCCAAAATGCGGAAACAACCAGTGCCGCCCATCCGGCCCCACCGATCTACCAAGGCCCGTAGCACCTATCACCGCTCCTGATTCAACTTCAACCCGTCTTCCAATAGTGGTATTGGCATAAATCATCACCCTCGGGTGAATCACACAGCCTTCCCCAACCACACACTTCTCCAAAGTACAATAAGGCCCGATATATGCGGTTGGATGAAGTTCTGATTCATCATCAACGATCGCCGTAGGGTGAATACCCGGCCCCGGCAAAGGAGGCAAAAATTGTTGAGCAATTATGGCAAACGCCAACCTCGGATCTTCCACCACAATCCTGGAAACACTCTCATGAACCCCCGTCAAACCATCTTTACACAACAAAACACAATTCCGCAGGTTTCTTACCAATTCGGAGTCTCCCCCGATATAAAAGGTTAAGCAATTTTCATCTGCCCTGTCAATGGCCCTCACATGAGTTGGAACAAGCCCATCCTGTCCAACTAATTCCGCACCAATCCCTTCATCTCTAAGGGATTCAACCATTTCCCTCGCTGTTATCACTGTTACACGTTGTCTCTTAGGAATTACCATTTCGACATCCGACCGCCGCCCTACCTGCTCTAAAGCCTAAAATCCCCAGTCAGCCGTCTTGTTGGCCCCGACCGGACATATTCCATGCTTTCCGAAAGAAACTTTATGTATTGGTCCAAATCGCATTCTTCACTTTTCTGTCTGGCCGCCCTAAATGCCTGCCCTCGGCTGACATTCTTTGCGTCCTCAAGCAATTCTTGTCTTATGTCACTCGCCAATCTCTTGAAGCCATTCATCGAGCAATTCCTCCTTTTCGAAGACCCTGAAATACTCCCGGACAAGTTCCATGTCCATTTTGTCCCGATGTAATTTCAATAACCTTTGAATGTCGGGCTTATCGATCAGATATCGGTTTTCGGGGTCATTGGAAATAGCCTGTACTTTCAGCCCTATCAAGTCTTCCGGCCGAACCGTATCAATCTGCAGCTCGCCGCCAAACACAGCTTTCAAGTCGGCGTTTTGCATCATAGCCCTTGTGTACTTTCTTTTTGCCAAAAGAAAATCGACCTGGCCGAAGACCTTCAAAGGAGACCAGTAAGAAACAATTTCATTTGTGCTGAAGTCCTGTTTTTCGTACCCAAACTCCGTCATTATAATTTCCACGGCTTTCTTGTCTTGCTCATAGACAATAAAATCGATATCTTTTGTAAATCGGACCACATCCATAGTACTCAAGGCAAGACCGCCGGATAATACAAAATCAATCCCTTCAGCCCGAAACCTTTCCATTAACATCTTCAGCACATATTCAAATTTCATTTAATCTCTCAGCAAGCACCTTCTTCACGCTGAGAATCCAGCGCCATCTCTCACCTGACCTCAGTCCTCCCTGCCCCGTTGAATTCCGCTTTGCGGATGGCCGAAGGGCTATTCAACCGGGGTGCCCACCGTCCTCCGTCCTTTCAATATCCATTTCAAATCTGCCTAGATGAAGTCCTTTTGATTTGCCGTCTACCCGGCAAACCAAAAAGTTTCTTTACTTCGTGTCCTTAGCGCCTTCACAGTTCAACTTTTTTCAATCGTCAATCTTCGATTTGTTATCCTTCTCTGTGTACCCTGTGTGCTCTGCGAGAGACTAGTTTTTAGCTTTGCAGTCTTCGCGATTCAACCCCTCTCCTTATACCGCCTCGCTGGATTTCCCATAATCACAACATTGTCCTCTTCAAAACTCTTGGTCACAACCGATCCCATCCCCACCACCACATCGTTACCAAGCCTGATCCCTTCCTTCAGCGACGCACTGCTGCCAATAAAGCACCGCTCCCCCACAACGCCACTCCCCGACATGGTGACCCCGATCGACACCGCCGAATGCCGTCCCACCAAACAATTATGCGCAATCACCACACCCGCGTTCACCCTACTCCCCTCTTTGAGCACCGTACTCCCCAGAACACCCCGCGTTATCACCGAATTCGCCCCCACAAAACTCTCATCCTCCAAAACCGTATCCCCAAAATGCGGAAACAGCCAGTGCCGCCCATCCGGCCCAACCGATCTCCCAAGCCCTGTAGCACCTATCACCGCCCCCGATTCAATTTCAACACATTTACCAATCGTCGTACCCGGATAAATCATCACCCTCGGATGAATCACACATCCTTCCCCAACCACACACTTCTCCCAAAGTACAATAAGGCCCAACATATGCTGTTGGATGAACTTCTGATGCATCATTAACAATCGCCGTAGGGTGAATTCCAGGTCTCGGCAAAGGCGGCAAAAATTCCTGAGCAATGATCGCAAATGCCAACCTCGGATCTTCCACTAGAACCCTGGAAACACTCTCATGCACACCCGCCAGACCCTCCTTACAAAACAAAACGCAATTGCGAAGGCCTTTCACCAAATGGGAGTCTCCCCCGATATAAAACGTCAAACAATTTTCATCTGCCATGTCAATGGGCCTCACATGGGTAGGCGAAATGTCATCAGGACCCAGCAAAGCCGCTTCAACGCCCTCTTCTCTAAGCGATTCAACAATCGCCTCAACAGTTATAGCCCCACCACCTTGTCTTTTAGGAATTGCCATTGCTTAAAAAAACCTATCTCTGCGATCTCTGTGCCTCTGTGTGAGACAAAAAAATAATCATCTATTAAACTGAAGCATCAAACCTCGCCATTTATCTCTCCGCCATAGCCAATCACGGCCTGAACTCCTCAGAAGTTGTCTTCCCGGTCCGGTTTAAAATCGCTTTTTTTCCCATAATCCAAAATGTCCTGAACAAAATTTTCCAATCCAGCAAAAGATGCCACTCGAGTACATACCGTACATCATACTCAAATTTTTCCTCCCAGCTCCTATCACCACCCCGGTAGCTGATTGCCGTCAATCCCGTAATCCCCGGCAAAACAGTATGACGAATTCGCTGCTCCTTTGAAAACCGCTCCAGATACTTCATAGGTAACGGCCGTGGACCAACGAGACTCATTTCCCCTTTAAGTACATTTATCAATTGCGGCAATTCATCCAGACTCGTGGCACGAAAAAAACGCCCTAACAAACTGAGGCGTTCTTCGTCCGGAAAGAGATTTCCTTCAGAATCTTTCTCGTTGGTCATAGTCCTGAACTTTAGAAACCAAAATGGTTTCCCCGCTTCCCCTATCCTTTTTTCTCGGAAGATAACAGGGAATCCTAAATTGGCCCATACCAGAATCGCCACCACCGCCATTACTGGGAAAAGGAGAATTAATGCCGGAATAATCACAATAAAGTCCATAACACGTTTCAAAAAAAGAGGCAGACCGGTTTGCCTGGACGGATGTGACTTTAACAGCATCTTGTATTCTTTAGTCAATCCTTGCCAGATCGGCGTAGGCTGGAAATTCTCCAGAACAAATTTCCGCCCGTTTCCCCCAAGTCTTTCTGCCATTTCTCTGTCATTCAAGATTGCTCGCATTGAGTGCTCAAGCTCGCTTGAACTACCAGGTGCCACCAATATGCCTGTCTGCCCGTCAACAACAGCATCCGCGCAGCCCCGAATATTACTGGCAATAACAGGCAACCCCATAGCCGAGGCCTCAAGCGGCGTCACGGGGAAGCCTTCCCTGTAGCTCGGCAACACAAATGCATCCATTGCCCCATAATATGGAGCCACATCTGGGCAAAAACCGGTGAAATGGACACGTTCATCTTTTTCAAAAAACTCCAGGGTCTCATCTGATACTGGATCTCCGGACTCAGCTTTTCCCACCAACATCAAATGGACATCTGAAAAATCCCTCCTTATCGAGCGCCAGGCAGCAGCTAATTCTTTAATACCTTTATCACGAACAATGCGGCCGACAAATCCGAAGACAAAGGAGTTTTCCGGGATGCCCAGCCCTTTTCGAATATCCAGACGATTTGCTTCTTTCTCCGGGTTGAACCGGCCAACAGCATCAACCCCGTTTATACTCCCTTTACAAACAACCTTCGCCTTCTCAATACTGCAAATATTGTTACCAATGCCAAGGTCCAGATTTGACTTACTGACGCAAAAAACCCGGTCCGCTAATGAAGACGTTAGTCTGTTGCTAAACTTTATTAGCCGTCTGCTCATCCCTTCCTTTGTCACCCAGCGAAATCCATGAATCGTAAAGATCTTTACAGGGATCGCAGTGATCCAGGCCGCAATCATCCCCAAAAGACCCGCCTTGCTGGTATGAACATGCACTATGTCAGGACGTATCGATCTAAGGACCCTGACTATCCTCCAGATCGAGATAATGTCAGCCAGAGGTGAAATCCTGCGCTCGATTGAGACAGGGTAATAACGCACAGGCCAGTCTTTAAAACCTTGAGATGTCTCCCCGGGCGAACATATCAACACAACCTCAAACCCTTGATCCACCATAAACTCCAACTGCCCCTGAAAAAAAGAATGAAAAAACTCAGGAACAGTTGCAATATGAACTAATAATGGTCGGTTTTCAATACTCACTTCTCGACTCATATTCCAAAATGTAGCGGCCGGTGAAAAACATTTTTGAACCGCGATGACGCCAAGTACGCCAAGAATTGCGAAGCCCCTAAGGATTTTATTGGCCGAATCCGAGTAGCGGATTTGGCCAAAGCAGCTTTTCCTTTGCCGGGTAACGGCAAACGAAAATATCTCCAGTCTCATTTTCCATCTTCGCGTCCTTTGCGTCTTGAGCGTAGCGGGCGGTTACAACTCCTTCTCCCCCGCTTTACCCCAACATGGCAAACCGCTCTGATAAAACTTGCCTCATCCCCGCCGGGATGAAGTCCTTTTGATTTGCCGTCTACCCGGCAAACCAAAAAGTCTCTTTTCTTCGCGCACTTGGCGTCTTAGCGGTTCAATTCCTCCCGACCTCCGACCTCTGACCTCAGGCCCTTTGTCTCTTCCCCTCTTCGCGCCTTGCGGTGAATCCGACCTGCATTATGCGAAAAACAAACGCAACCCCCATTCCATACTTTTCCCCTGTGGGTAAAAAACTGCTTCAGTAGGAT
>JACKQG010007947.1_pt1 | contig 10490 bp, 9 predicted proteins | sample 8237621 | NCBI WGS metagenome assembly JACKQG01 (sample SAMN15677084, study PRJNA649215) | marine metagenome | biome: marine; feature: Black Sea; material: saline water; isolation source: suspended particulate matter (SPM) from the Black Sea western gyre | collected 2013-06-09/2013-06-10 | depth...
TCAGGAGGAATTTCGCGCAAAGGTTGTTGTAGGGGCGGATGGATCAAATAGCGTTGTTCGCCGCGCAGTGGAGAAAAAACCATCTTCGCATGTCGGGAGGGCTTTGGAGGTGGTTACACCGGCAACCCCCACCGCTGCTTCGAGTCACATCCTCCATTTCCAAAAAAATGTGGGAGGACGGGAGGGGGTTGCCTCTTTTGACTTCCTCGCTGTGCCCAAAGGCATCTCTGGATACGTCTGGGACTTCCCAACCCAGATCAAGGGTGAGGCAATGCGCTGCTGGGGAATCTACGACAGTAATATTCACCAGCGGCCAAACCGTGATCCCCTCCGTGAGGTTCTTTCTGATGAAATGGCTGCGAATGGATATGATTTGGATGATTTCGAGCTAAAGGGGCATCCAATTCGATGGTACGAGCCAGCCAATGCACCTGCCACAGATCGGATCATATTGGTCGGTGATGCGCTTGGCGTGGATGCCTTACTTGGCGAGGGGATCAGCCCTGCTTTAGGGTATGGGCGCATAGCGGCCCAGGCTATTCAGCATGCATTTGAAAATAATGATTTTAGTTTTCGAGATTATAAAGCGCGTTTAGCACGCAGTAAATTGGGACGTGCGCTTTCGCGACGGACCTTTTTTGCCAAAGTCTTATATCTTTTTAATAAGGCTCGTCTTCAAGGCGTTATTTGGCATAGGATGGGTTGGTTGGCTGGGTTGATCGGTGTGTTTTTTGTAGTGGGATGGGAGAAGAAGAAATAGAGATTTTGCCTGCTTCAAATTATTTTCTTCCCACTTCCCGCATAAATCGGGGGGAATTCAAACCGCGCTCGAGCAGATAGGTCAGATAAAACTGCATCAGATTTTCCACCTCTGCCCGTATTTTGGGATTCGGATCAGCGTGGCGCGCCTCTGCGTAGGAACTGCGCTGAAAGTGGCGTAAATATTTCAGCACTTCGACTTTGATCGGTCGTACACTGGATTGGTCGGATTTACAATTCGGGCAAAGGACTCCACCCTGGGCTGCGGAGAAAGATTGATCTTCAGCCTTGATCTCCTCCCCGCAATTGGCACATTCAAAAAGTTGTGGTCGGAAACCCAAATAATTGAGCAGGTGCATTTCATAATAGCGAACGACCACCCAGAAATCATCGCCGCGGGCGAGACGGGAGAGGCTATCGCTCAATAAACGAAATAGGGCAGCATTAGATTCTTCTTCGTCGTAAGAAAAACGATCAAGCAACTCTACCAGATAGGATGCATTACCAGTCAGTTTTAAGTCATCACCCAGTGAGAGGTAAGCTTCCAAGGTTTCTACTTGTGTAATGATAAATGGCCCCCGTGCCCGTGCTAACTGGACGGTAATTTGCGTAAAAGGCTGGAGATGCCCACCTTTCCGCGAGCGGGGCTTTCGTGCTCCTTTGGCAACCGCACGAATTTTGCCTCGCTGACGTGTATATAAGGTAACAAGGCGGTCTGCCTCGCCCCAGTCACGGTGATTGAGGACAATGGCTTCTGCACGAAATGAGCGTGGAGTATTCATCAGGGTTTTATGCGTGGGGGCGAGGTCCTGTCGCCCTGGACGGGGAAACCCCGCCCTTACTCCAAATGTTGCGGTCCAAATGCCCTCGGCAACAAGTCGTGGAGGGTGGTTTCTTCGATCAAGTTCCCATCCTTGTCGGCGATCAAAACGATCATATCCAACCCAAACTCCGAGAGTACCTGCCGGCATGCTCCGCAGGGGGAGCCACCGTTGTCGGTGACGACTGAAATGACATCAAATTCACGTTCGCCTTCTGAGACAGCCTTAAAAAGGGCAACCCGCTCGGCACACATGGAAACGGGGTAGGCTGCGTTTTCGATATTGACACCAGTATAGACAGCTCCGCTTTTTGCGCGGAGAGCCGCGCCCACGGGATAGTTTGAATAGGGTGCGTAAACATTTTTACGTACCGTATTTGCCAGATCGATCAATTTCTGGTTGGATTCATTCGTTGTTTGAGTCATCGTTTATTATCTCCTCTGGAGGGATTGCCTCATGTACAACGCGGACGCGGCGGATGCGTCGGCCTAAAACCTGTTCGATGGTTAGCAGCAGGCCATTTACACGGACGTTTTCGCCGCCCAGGGGAACACGTCCTAATTTTTTATAGAGATATCCTGCCAGGGTATCCGCATCGCCATTTGGCAATTCTGTTCCGACAATATCGGCAAAGTCGTCCAGATCAATTCGCCCGTGAAAAAGATATTTATCATCCCCCAGCTCCTGGTAAAGGGCTTCTTCGCGTTCGTCGTATTCGTCCTGGATTTCCCCAATGATTTCCTCGATAATATCTTCAAGGGTAACGATGCCAGAGACGCCGCCATATTCATCGACAACGATCGCCATATGAAAACGTTTTTCCTGCATTTCAGAAAGAAGTTCATCGGCTTTTTTTGTCTCTGGAATAAAATAGGGTGAGCGAAGTAAGTCACGCAATATAATCTCGTTTTCCGATTTACCGAGGGTATTGAGCAGGTCTTTGGCGTAGAGGAAGCCAAGAATATTATCTATGCTTTCCTTGTATACTGGCAGGCGCGAATAGCCAGAGGTGATAAAAGCCTCGATAGAAGATGAGAGAGTGGCAGTCTCTTCATCCAAAGCGAGAACATCAATACGCGGCACCATGATCTCGCGCGCCAGTGTTTCGCCAAATTGGAAGATCTCGTAGATCATGCGGCGTTCTTCAGGTTCCAGGCTACCGCTCTCTTCATCAGATACGATCCAGGTTTTCAGTTCATCTTCGGTCATTTGAGCGAAAGTATCCCTGGATATGCGGCGCGGATTAAGGAGCAAGAGCGGCAGAATGACCAAGGGCGTAAAGAGAAATAACAATATTCGACCCAAAAAAGCCAGCTGCATAGCCCAAATTTCGGCATTTTCCGCTACGTTGAATTCGATTGAAAATTCAACCAGCAGCATGATGACAGCAACCAATAAAAGACTGATTATCTGAAAACCGATAGAGCCTCCCCAATTTTGAAGGAGGATAAAGCTCAGGATAGCAATTCCAAAACGCATCAGGGTTTGGCTAAGGCGCAAAACCGCTCCCAAACGGGGGCTTTCGATCAAAAGGAGGACACGTTTAAGTCTTTCTTCGTTTTGACCTTCCTCAGCACTCAGCCGAAAGGCGCGCGCATTTGTAAAACTGACACGTGTCGCGGCAATTGCCAAATCCAAAACCAGTAGCAGGGCGATGATGAGCAAGCCCCATTCAATTGTGATCACGTTTTTTCCTTTTATTCATTAGACCTTTTGAATATGTGCTCCTGGCGGCGTCCTCGCCGCCGCACTCTGCTAGTATGCTACGCGAAGGACGGCGGCTAGAGCAGTGTCAAAAAGGGACTTTTGCAAGAAGTCTATTATCTCCTTCCTCTACTCTCGGAGAATCCCCGAGAGACAAAGGGAGAAGGATAGGTTGCAGGTATTATGTTTATATCACTTAAATTTCCGAATTGCCCGGGCAGGCATTCCAACCACGAGGGTATCATCCTTCACGTCTTTTGTCACCACAGAGCCGGCGCCTGTTCGTGCCCGATCACCGATCTTCAGTGGGGCGACCAGCATTGTATCGCTGCCGATGAATACTTCTTTGCCAATCTCTGTAAGATGTTTATTCTCTCCATCGTAATTGCAGGTAATTGTCCCAGCGCCGATATTTGTTTCCGTGCCGATTGTTGCGTTGCCAATATATGAAAAATGTCCCATTTTGGCGTTTTCACCAAGATATGAATCTTTTACCTCGCCAAAATTGCCCATATGAACACCCTTTGCCAGATGCGCCCCCTTCCGCAGGCGGGCAAAGGGACCCATATCCACATCATCTTCAAGGCGAGCCTTTTCGAGGACAGAGGATAAAATTTCGCAGCGGTCACCAATTGTACAGTCTGTAATGATGGTATTCGGGCCAATTTCGCAGCCTGCGCCAATCTTTGTCTCACCGCGTAAATAGGTGTTTGGGTGAATCACAGTATCCTGACCGATTTCCACATCCATGCCAATATGGACGGATTGGGGATCAATCATTGTTACACCCTTGAGCATATGGAGTCGATTCACTCTTAGCCTCATGCCTGCTTCCGCTTCGGAGAGATGGATGCGGGTATTGACACCAACCGCCTCGACGGGATCTTCCAAGGTCAATGACTGAACTTTCATCCCAGCCTCAACCGCCAGCCCAACTGTATCTGTCAGATAATACTCACCTTTGGGCGATAATGGGATCCGCTCCAACGCGTCCCAAAGCCATTTCGCATCAAAACAATAGGCCCCAACATTGAGCTCTTTGATTGCCATTTGCTCTATCGTTGCCTGTGGCTCTTCGACGATAGCTTGCACGTTGCCATCTTCCATTCGGATGATACGCCCAAAACCGCGCGGATCATCTGAGATAATGGTCAACATTGTCATCGGGCCATCATTTTCCTTTTGCAGACGAATCATTTCATTAAATGTTTCACTCGTCAGAAGGGGCATATCGGCACTGCTGACAAGTACAAGGTCGGTATTTCCCTTCAGCGTGGATTCCGCCTGTTGAACCGCGTGCCCCGTGCCCAGTCTTTCGGCTTGCACAACAAATCTTGCTGCATCCCCAACGACTGCCCGCACCTGATTGGCGCCATGTCCAATAATCATCACTGGTGTTTCGTCGGTTACAGATTGCGCGGCTTGCAGGGCATGCCAAAGCATTGGCTTCCCACAAACGGAATGCAACACTTTTGGGAGTTCAGATTTCATGCGGGTCCCTTGTCCCGCCGCAAGGATGATGGATGTTGTTTTCATGGAATTTCCTTTAGCTACTATTTCAGATTATATTTGTTAGCAAATAAATACAAAAAGACAAGCGCTGCGTTCCCACTGTGGAGGGTGAAGGCTTGTCTTTTTATCGTTACCATAAACTTTTGCAGGGGCACCTGGATTCGAACCAAGATCAACGGCTTCAAAGGCCGGTGTGCTAACCGTTGCACCATGCCCCTATACTGCCCACGTAGGCGGGCGAGATTGTATCATAGGGAGAAAGTTAACGCAAAGTTTCAGGGCTTATCTTCTGGTGTCAGACCGAGTTGGCGTGCCTGGTCATAAGAGAGTTTATCTGCATCCACTGGTAGATTTGTTTTGTTGACCACAGCTTCTTCCCAGAAGCTATCAGCCTCCGTTGTTTTGAGCTTTTTTTTCTGTGTGAGGAGGGTATCCAGTTCAACCGAAGAATCATCATCTTCAATTATTTCTTCATCAGGAGAATCTTCTGTTTCAAAATAATCATCCATTTTTTCCAGAGAGGAACGGGTAACGCCCATTGCATCAAGTACATGCTCCACTTCACTTTTCAGGATCATCATCGCATCGGTCAGATCAAGAACTTTACCTCGCTCAACGATCCGCTCACCTGCAACAATCAGTGCATGGGAGTTGTTAACGGGGACCAGGAGCAAATCCTGGTCGCCTCCGGGGAAAATATGGTAGCTCAATGGATCTTTCTGGTGAATAAAGCCCGAAACTTTTTGTCCGCCGCGATAGATACCCATCAAAGCCGAAAGCAGAGAAGCCTCCAGGTCGCTATCTTTAAGTGCACCCGCTCTAGCTAAAACATCCTCCTGATCAGAAAGCAGGAAGATTACCTGTGCTTCCATACTTTTTCGAAACTTCGAAAGCAAGCCAGATAGATTTTTATGTGCATCAGAATCCCCGTTTTCTCCTTCAGGGGGAAGAACCGTTCTCTTTAATTCCAAACTGCGTTCAACGGCATCGAGAAAATCAGTCAGGGAGATGGGTTTCTCAAAAAAGGCAAAAGCACCAGATTCCTTCAATACTTCGCGGACCTTTTTATCTTTTGTTCCAGAGATCAAAATTATTTGAGTATCTGGATCGTGGGTTATTATTTTTTGCATTAATTCCAACCCAGACATCCCCGGCAATCGATAATCAATCACAACAAGGTCGATTTTGCTCCGTGTAACTTCTAAAAAAGCCTCCTCACCTGAAGGAGCCTCAATAATCTCAATTTTCTGTTTGAGAGTTTTGAGTGCGGAATGCAAAAGACGGATTACTTCGCGTTGGTCGTCAACAAGCAGGATGCGATGGGTCATAAGTTTTTCCTGAGGATTATTGGAGTAATAAATTATAGCAAATATTTGAAAATAAAATAGTAAATAAAGCTATCAATTTATTTATAATAAGCTGAGATTAGAAAGGGGTTTTACTCATTTTTCTGGCTTCAGCAAAGCAGGTGCACCATAGAGACCTGATCCAAATCCGTCCAAAAAACCATCAAAAGGGAGAGAAAAATTCCGATATGCCTCAGTGACCTTGGTTGAAAAGAGTGGTACAGCTGGGAGATCATCCAGGAGGTAGACCTCGATCTGAAAGAGTTGCTCACGCGCTTGGGAGATGTCGCTGGTTCTTAGAAATTGGGTGCATTTCGTGTTTACTGCGGCATTGCTGTAATTGTAAAAATTTCCCTCTGAAAAAAAATCGCAGAGATAATCTGGGAAAAGAGAAAGACTCCAGCCTACGATCGCCAGATCATAGTCGCCACCGCCATAAACAGCAAAGAAAAGATCGTCGGCGGGGATACTCTCGGCTGTTATTGGGATTCCAAGCGAACGCACCATTGCTTCAATATGGATTGCAGCATTTGCCCGGGATGGATCGTCGCTTGGGGCAATGATCGTAATTGATGGGAAATCTTCACCCGAAGGAATTTTCAGGCCCTTCCCTGCGTGATTTGGACTTGGTTCCTGCTCCCAAAGATAACCTGCCATTTTGAGCTGGCGCACCCCCGCGGCAAGCCGGGCATCCGCGTCCAACCCGGTGCAGGGTGGCTCTATCTGGCCCGGATACCAACCGATATTTTCGGGGTGTATCCAGCCCAATGCAGGGTTGACCGCTCCATCCAATATTTCTGTGGCGAGAAATTCCGGGTCAATCAGGCAGGATAAGGCACGGCGCAGAGCGATATCGTCCAGAGGGGTGCGATTGTGATTGAAAGCCAAAAAGCGGATATTGTTGCGGCGGCTTTCGGTAAAGTGAATGGCGGGGTCTTCCGATAAATGAGATATATCATCGGAAGTGAGGCCATGGGGTGTCAGGATAAAATCCGTTTCATTCGCAAGGAGGGCCTGGATGGCGGCATCACGTTGATATGTTGTATAGCGGGTCGTCTCAAAATGGGATGAAACGAGGGCTATGTTTTCGATATAACCTTCTTCTTCCGCAGACAACTGCCATAAACCGGCCAGGGGTTCCCTGGCATCATCCAGCGCATAGAGCGCGGCGCGAGCGGCAGTGAATTTTTCCCGTTTTTCCCTTTGGGCAAGTTCAAGTTTCTTTTTGAAGGAGTCTCGTCGAAATTGCCTGTCTATAAGTAGTTTCTCATGAGCACGGTATTCGGTGCTTTTCTGATTTAAGTTTGGCATATTTTCGGCAATGATCTCGGCTTCGGCCTGGAGGGCATCAATTTGGATTTGATATTCTGCCATGAGAAGATTGTCTTCGGTGAGAGGGAGAAGCTTTTTGACCTCAGCAACCTTTGGTTCCCAGTAGGATTGGCTGGCAAAAACGCCGATCAATGCGCCTTGTTGCCAATCCCCTGCATTTGGAATAGATGAAAAATAATATTTAATGGTCTGGGCATCAATAGCTTCGAGATGATGGAGAATCTTTTTATTATAGAATACCGCCCAATTCAGACCTAGTTCAAATTCCAGGGCAGTGTTTACGGTAAAGGCGACGTCCGTGGCGCTGAGAGGGGAGCCATCTGACCAGGTGAGATCAGGGAGCAGGGTGAGGGTGGCAGTGAGGAATTCACCCTCCTGTGTGATGAGGGAGGGGAAGCCATCGGCGAGGAGAGGAGTGAGTTCGTTATTTGGCGCGGCGAGATGATAGAGGCGCGGCCAATATTCCCCTTTGACGGCATAGTTTTCGTAAGACGCGCCCTCTTTGTCAAAGAGTGACCAAATATTAACGGAAGTTGTTGGGTTGAGAATGGCGTAACGGAGCGGAGGCAGGTTTTGTTCAACGGGTGAAGCCATCTCAGGCATCTTTGTTGCGGGAAGCGTTGCGATGGGGATATCTGTCTTTGGTAGACATCCCGTCAGGAGAAGAGCCGCAAGAAGCAGGGCTGAAATTTTATTTTTCAAGGGAGGGTGGAGGTGATTGCCGATTACAATGGAAATTCTCTATATTTCAGCCGTGGGCTCAATATCAGGAATGGTTGCGTCGGCTTCCTCGGCGGGAGTCGATTCGGGGGCAGGACCCAGCTCGAGATCAACGCTCTCCTCCATGCGGATCTGTCCGCGCAAAAAGGAGCCTTCTTCGGTGACGAAGGCTGTCGTGACCACATCGCCCCAAACGCGACCTGTGGCGCGGATTTCCAGCTTTTGTGTGGTGATATTGCCGCGAACAGCGCCGGCGACAATCACTGTGTTAGCGCGGATATTTTCGCAGGTCACTCGACCGGTCTCGCCAACGACGAGCATGCCACGCAAGGAAATTTTCCCCTCGAAGGCGCCTTCAATGCGTACGCCCCCACTGCCATCGAGATCGCCATGCCAGATCACACCGGAGCCAAGCACGGAGGTGATCCGCTCCACGGCCGGGATGGGTTGGTTCGATTCGGGGGTAGTTGGGCTTCGTTTGAACATAAAATATTCCTGGGGTACTGATCTGGAAAATCAGTGATTTATTCATAGATGGATGTGTATCTGCCATCTATTTTATCATCTTCAATGTAATTTGCTATGTAAAAGGGCTGGGAAATTCTCCGCAGCCCTTTACTCTGATAAATTCGTCTTTTTGTGGGAAAAACTATTCTTCGCTCATATCCGGTACACCCATAATATTATAGCCGGAATCGACATAAAATATCTCGCCTGTTGTGCGGGCAGATAAATCGGAGCTAAGGAAAACGGCTGCGTTGCCGACATCCTCGATGGTCACTTTTTCGTGAAGAGGTGCCATATCAATAAAGGCCTTATACATCGATTTGAAGCCACTCACACCTGCTGCAGCCAGTGTGCGGATCGGCCCGGCCGATATGGCATTAACGCGTACCCCCTGCGGTCCAAAATCATAAGCAAGATAACGGGTGGATGCCTCCAACGCGGCCTTGGCCACACCCATTACATTGTAATTTGGAGTCACTTTAACCGAACCATGATAAGTCAGAGAGATCATCGCGCCGCCAGGATTCATCAAGGGCTGAAATGCTTTCGCCAATGCCACAAATGAAAAGACGCTGATATCCATTGCCAGGTGAAACCCCTCGCGGCTGGTATTATAAAAGGGGCCATTCAATTCATCTCGGTTGGCAAAACCAATTGAGTGAACGAGAATATCAATCTTTCCGAAACGCTCTTCAGCTTTGGCAGTGACCGCTGCAATATCTTTGTCTTTGCTCACATCGCATTCCTCGACAAAGTCACAGCCGATCGATTCAGCCAGGGGATCGACACGCCGTTTCAGGACTTCACCCGCATAGCTGACACCGATGGTCGCACCCTCGCGGTGAAATGCCTGAGCAATGCCCCAGGCTATCGAGTTTTTATTGGCAAGCCCAAAAATCAGGGCGGTTTTTCCTTCTAAAAGACCCATTCTACTCTCCTTAAAAATTACGAATAATACGTTTTATTTTTCAATAAAACGCCAGGGCTTTGACTTCCAGGGCTCTGGCACAGTATATAACCCCACGCGCGGGCCGATGGTGACGCTCTCATCAGTAATCGTTTTCCCCTTTTCGATCCATAATCCGTTATTACGGTTATATAAATCCACACCATTAAAGGATTTGTCGATGGCCAAAGCCTGCGCCAGTTTAGCGGGACCATCGGTCCATTTGGCAGGTGGCTGTTTTCCACGTCGAGCTGCGATGATCGCAATTCCCTCAACGGGGCGGATAGCGCGGATCAGTACCGCCGCTGGGAATCCATCCATCTCGGTGACTACGTTCAACATCCAGTGCATTCCATAGGTGAAGTAGACATAAGCCCGTCCTGGTGACCCATACATGACCTCCGTCCGCGGTGTTTTTCCCGCTTTGGCATGGCAGGCGAGATCGCTCTCCCCGATATAGGCTTCCGTTTCGACGATCATCCCTGCGATCCGAACACCCTGCTCTTCGCGGACCAGTGTCGCTCCAAGCAGCTCGCGGGCAACGGTCAATGTGGGGCGGTTGTAGAATGGAACCGGGAGAATTTTTGAAGGCACTTTTAACTTTCTAACCTTCAAACCTTCGAACGGTTTACTGTTGGAAAGTTTGAAAGTTGGTAGGTCTACTCTGTAAATCTTGGGTCTTTTTCCAGTGTCAACCTGAGTCCTTCTTCCAGCGAAACAGAGGGCTGATAGCCTAATTTCTTCTTTGCCAATGTCAAATCTGCGCACATCTTGGAGACACCCCCGGAAACGCGCGGATTATAGATCACCTCGGCTTTGCCAGGGACGATCTCCGTGACCGCA
>JACKQG010007949.1_pt1 | contig 10489 bp, 11 predicted proteins | sample 8237621 | NCBI WGS metagenome assembly JACKQG01 (sample SAMN15677084, study PRJNA649215) | marine metagenome | biome: marine; feature: Black Sea; material: saline water; isolation source: suspended particulate matter (SPM) from the Black Sea western gyre | collected 2013-06-09/2013-06-10 | depth...
TAGCCTATGATTCGTGGACTTCGATTGCGACCATTAACTTATGAGTCGTGGACTTTTGAAAAAGTCCACGGTGGACTTTTTGAGATTTTTGAAAATCGCCCACGCAAAAAACCGCTTTCGCGGCTTTTCACTTTTGGTTATTGTTTAATTAAATTCAATTTCATTAATGTAAACTTGCAGGGCTTCGAGGCTTTCAATGTTGAATTCGTCAACAATGGCTTGCAGTTTTTCTTTTGCAGTCTTTGGCTTTTTAGCCTTTACACCGTCAACTATCCAAAGGTAGGATTTGCTATCAAGTTGTGCCTGAGTGCATAAGCCTTCGGCTAATAGCGTTTTGTTACCTTTCATTAATCGCACGCGTTGGGTAGGCTTTGCCTTATCGTCAAGCGAAAGCATTTTGCGTTGAGTGCCTAGTTTGCCAATATTGTTTTGTACAAGTTTGACTTCTTTAGCCGTAATTGCAACGTTTGCAACTTCGCGGGTAAAGTACTCGAGCCATGCTACCGAGTCCGTGCCTGAGCGGTATATCTTTGCAATTAAAGCACCAACACCATCCGAGGCATTTACAATTTCTTTGTTTTTGTCATCCGCGTTACGTAAAGCCTCGATTATCCCTGCAAATGTTGCATTTTTAAAATGCTCTGCCGTAGGCTGTGATGTAGTTTTATTTTTAGTCATGATTTTTATCCTTTTTTGTAAAAGTCCACCAGTGGACTTTTTTGATTGAGTATCATTTTTCGATACCCTCACTAATGGTAAATCGTCCATATAGGGGGGTAGGGAACGCAGAGGGGTGGGGCGTACCACCCATCCTTATGTACAACGTAGATCAACCCCCCTATTTTTAGGTACCGCTCAAAAAGAGCTTCTTCATAGAAAACACCCACCCCCTAAATATTTCTTCCCAAAAAAATCCGGCCCTGCTAAAATACGTTAAACATTGACAAACACCTGCACACACAGGTACACTTGGATAATATGAGCAATCAAGTAGATAAACTTACAGACCCGAAGTTCGAACACACCTCCATTTTGTCTAGGGGCCAGCTCCAGATGATTGAGGACGACCCGGCTAAGATGGAAACGTTAGCACGCCTTATGGGCGCCGTTAACTTGGATAATCTCTTCCGCCACATGCAGAACCCCACAATCAACCCTGCCACTCGCTTGGAGTTTCAGAAGATGTTGAATAAGATGGGTAAGCTTGAGCCTGATGGCAAAGCCGTAGTTGGTGATGGTGGCCCACAGGTAGTGATTAATATTACCCGAGCCAAGGATAAAGAGGAAGCGCTAACAATTGATGGTACGACTGTAGAATGAGTACCGCTCCTCAGACCCCCGCCCACGAGATTAACTTTGAAGTTATCAGGTCTCTTGATGATTTCTTCTACTCAAACAAATTTATATCACTAGCAGTAGGCCCAGTTGGTTCGACTAAAACGACAGCTGGTGTGATGAAGATATTGCACCACGCCGCGTTGATGGCCCCATGTAAGGATGGTATACGTCGTTCCAGAGCCATTTGGGTACGTAACACGCGAGAGCAATTACGTGATACATCTATACCAGACTTTATGAAGTGGGTACCTGATGGTGTTATGGGTAGCTTCCTGAAGACGGAGTATAAGTTCGTTATTAAAGTTGGAGACATCGAGTGTGAGGTCCTGTTCCGTGGTCTAGACGACGCGAACGACGTGAGGCGACTACTCTCCCTCCAGGCGTCATTCTTCGTGTTTGATGAATTTAGAGAAATACACCCGGACATTTACAACGCTGCACAGGGTCGTCTAGGACGTTACCCGGACAAAATGATGAATGGGGTAGGTTGCCAGACAGATGATGGCCAGCCTAACGCTCACCTCTGGGGGATGACGAACCCGCCAGACCAGGATACATTTTGGGAAGAGCTGCTGTCCGATCCACCAGATAACGTACATGTGACGATACAGCCGTCTGGATTATCCCCAGAGGCGGACTGGACGCAGTTCCTACCAGATGACTACTACGACAACCTTGCCAAAGGTAAGACGGAAGACTGGAAAGCGGTGTACATACACGCTGAGTTTGGTAAATCACTGTCCGGGCAGCCGGTATTCAGGTCGTTCAACAGGAAAGAGCACACGACTGACGAGACGATAACCCCGATGTTTAGTGATGCCCCACTGTTAATTGGAATTGATGCGGGTCTGACGCCTGCAGCAGTGGTAGGGCAGGTAATATATGATGGTCGTTTGGTTATATATGACTCGATAATATCAGAAGATATGGGAGCTCTGCGGTTCGTGAGGGAGAAATTGAAGCCTCTGCTGGCTAACAAATTTCCGGGGAGGACGTCAATAGTGATTATCGACCCCGCAGCGTTCCAGAGGGCCCAGACAGACGAGAGAACTGTTGCTGACATTTATAGGGCGGAGGGTTTTTCGGTAAAAGCCGCGAAAACGAATTCTGTGGCGGCGCGTCTAGCAGCCGTTGAGAAATATATGACACGAGTTGTGGACGGTAAATACGGGTTGCTGGTCGATGCTGACAGTGCGAACTCGTTGGTGCAAGCCCTAGCAGGTAAATATAGGTACAAAATCAATACTAAAGGGATAAAGGACGAGAAACCTGAGAAGTCTCACCCCTGGTCTGACATCGCTGATGCGTTTCAGTACCTCTGCCTACATGCTGATGGAGGTGAGGTGTTTGGTACCGTAGCCGCCCAAGGAGCACGTAGAGAGGTGCAGAAAGTTTCTGCTAAAGGATGGACTTGACACGTAGTAAATTAGATGATAACATAACAGGCATTACTGTTATGTTAAAGAGGAAATTATGTCTTTAGGTGCTGCTCTAATACCCGTTGAACGTGCGTCAGATATTGAGGCCCGTGCGAAGCGTGAATCGGAAGAAAAACAACAAAGTGAATTGCTTGTAGGTTTAGCTGCGCACACGCGTAAGCGATGGGTTACGATACGTGACCACAAAAAGCAGGAGATTGAGCCTCGTCTAGTAGAAACTGCTCGTGCTCGTAACATGGAGTACTCGCCAGAGAAACTCAACGAGATTAAAGCGCAGGGCGGCTCAGAACTATTTATGGGTATTGTTAGTACGAAATGTCGTACGGCTACCGCATGGCTACGTGATACATTATTAGGTACCGGTTCGGATAAGCCTTGGTCTATTGAAGCTACTCCAGTTCCAGAAGTTCCACCAGAATTGATTGACCGCTTGCAAGGTATTATGCAGCAGAACTTGGCACAGTACTACGAGATGGGTGGTGGTGAAGTATCTGAACAAGACCTTAAACAGTTAGCGTCAGGTATGAAAGACACAGCCATGCGTGAGATGAAGCATGACTCTGACAAACGTGTTGAGCGCATGGAGGCTAAGATGGAAGACCAGCTCCTAGAAGGTGGCTTCGTTAAGGCGTTGTTCGAGTTTACGAACGATATTGCGACATACCCATACGCTGTGCTTAAGGGTCCAGTTCCGCGCAAACGTAAGAAGTTACAGTGGCAGAACGGTGAGCTCGTTCCTACAGAAGTTGTAAGAGACGAGTGGGAGAGAGTCGACCCGTACAAATTCTACTGGGCACCGTGGGGCGACGACATCCAGAACATGCCAGTGATAGAAATTCACCACCTAACCAGAGAAGACGTCGAGGCTATGATAGGCGTCGAGGGGTACGACGAGGCGTCAGTGCGAGCGTTGTTAGCGGACTTCGGGTGTGAAGGTTTCGAGTGGTTAGACCGCGATGGCTCGGACTTCGAGGAGTTAGAAGGTAAAGATTTTGATGAAGCGAGCTCAGACTTAATTGCTGCGGTTCAGCTATGGGACTCCATCCCAGGTAAGATGTTATTAGATTGGGGCTTAGATGAGAAAGACATAGAAGACCCTCAGCTGTCGTACCCGTGTGAAGTTTGGATGGTTGGGAACGTAGTTATTAAAGCAGTACTTAACTACGACCCGATCGGTCGTAAACCATATTACGTCTCGTCGTTCGAGAAGGTCCCGGGACGCATCGACGGAAACGGTGTTTCTGACTTGTGTATGGACGCACAGAACATGTGTAATGCTGCGGCTCGCTCGTTAGCTAACAATATGGGTATCAGTTCTGGTCCTCAGGTAGGGGTGAACGTAAGTCGTCTACCTGCCGGGGAAGACATTACTCAGATGTACCCTTGGAAGATTTGGCAGTTCCAGCAGTCAGAATATGGGGACGCATCTCCGCCGATAAACTTTTTCCAACCACAGTCTAATGCCTCAGAGCTTATGGCGGTGTTTGATAGATTTATGGATATTGCCGATGATATCACCGGTATTCCGAAGTATATGACGGGGCAGCATGTCCCAGGAGCAGGTCGTACGTCGTCCGGTCTGTCTATGTTAATATCTAACGCAGGTAAGAGTATTAAGCAGGTGATTAGTAACATCGACCATGATGTGCTTAACCCGATGCTTGAGCGACAGTACCAGAGAAACCTACGTTATAGTAATGACCCGGAGTTAATAGGTGATGTTCAAATTGTTGCAAGAGGGGCGACCTCACTGGTCGTCAAGGAAGCTGAAGCTGTACGTAAAACTGAGTTCTTACGTCTGGTATTGGAAAGCCCTGTGGCGCAGCAGATTGTTGGCTTGCCAGGAACGGCTGAACTATTACGCGACCTCGCTGGAAATCTCAACACCAATATTGACAGGCTTGTGCCGTCGCGTGAAGACGTCCAGAAACAGCAGGAGATAGCAGCGCAACAGGAGCAGGAGCAGATGATGATGCAGATGCAGATGCAGCACGGGCAGCAGCAAGCAGCGAATTTACAGGAAGACGGAACTGAAATGGGGGGTCGACAAGACAACAATTTCAGCCCTAAACCTAATGGTAGATAAAAATAATTACCACAAAACAATTTTATTTGGTATTATGTGGGTAAATGATTTACGTTAACAAGCTAGAAACACAAGCCGTTAGAGCCCTAAACGGGTTACGCGAGCCAGGGAACGAAGCTTTGTTAGCACTCCTTAAGGATGAACTTGAAGGAGCAAAGAAGAAGTTAGTGTATGCAAACGAAACGGGTCTAATCCACCGTTTGCAAGGACGAGCAGAAGCTTTTGAAGATTTACTGAAAGCGGTCGAAGAATCGCAGAAGGTAGTTGAGGAGCGATAAGAAATTATCGCGTTTGTTAAGCACACCATAACGGGAGCAGCATACCAATAGGACGCTGCATAACAGAGTTGGTGCTTTAAGGAGAAAGAAAATGGCGTTGCCAAAACAAGTGCAGGCACAGCTTGCGGAAGTTGAAGAGTTAGAGAAAGAACTGGCCCTAAATGAAGCTAAGGAAAATAAAGGCGAAGAGCCTACCTTAGAAGTAGTTGAGGATACAAAGGACGAAGTAAAGAACGAACAACCAGCGCTTGAAGAAGTAAAGCCGGCTGATGACTCAAAAGAAGTTAAAGACGATTTTAAGCAGAAGTACAGTACCTTAAGGGGTAAGTATGATGCTGAGGTACCTAGACTGCACCAGCAGGTTAGAGACCTTACAGACCAGCTCCAAGGTATCAAAAATGATATGGAAGCTGCGAAGAAAGTAGATTCTGAGACTCCTAAAGAGGAAGTTAGTTATATAACCGATGCTGATCGAGAAGAGTACGGTGACGATTTGATTGATTTTCAACGTCGTGTTGCCAAAGAGGCCTCTAAAGAATATGAGGGTCGCTTTGCTCAACAGGAGAAGGTAATTGAAGAATTGCGTAAGCAGGTTTCAAGTACTGGAGACCAAGTTGGAGAGATGAGTTTTTCTCAGAAACTAAATGTTTTAGTTCCTGGGTTTGACCAGCTTGACAATGACGAAGGTTGGGTTTCATGGTTGAATGGGTATGACCCTATGTCTAGGGGACCACGCAGAGACCAAGCTCAAGCCGCGTTCGACCGAGGCGATGCAGACGCAGTAGCTCACTATGTGGGTTTATACCGCGAAAGCACCGTTCCAGTGGAGCAAGGCAAGAATAGTCGCCAAGCAGAACTCGAAAAGCAGGTAACGCCAAATCGTTCGTCTAGTACTAGTGCTAGTAAGAGCCTGGCAGGTTCTAAGATTTATACTTCTAAACAGATGGATAATGCTTGGGCCAAGACTAGGACTCTAAACACACAGGGCAAGTACGAAGAAGCGGCAAAACTTGAAGCAGAGCTAACGTCTGCGTACATGGAAGGGCGAGTTAAAAACTAGCCACGATTGTACCCCACAGCCGTTAGCCTACAATAATGTTAACTTTATAAGGAGTAAGAAAAATGGCTGCTGTATTTCCCGTAGTTGGTTCTGGTGCTTTTGACACCAATCCGTCGTATTCAGGTGGTTTTATCCCACAGTTGTGGTCTAACAAGCTGAATGCTAAATTTTATGCAAACACAATGATGACTGAGATCGCCAATACCGGTTGGGAAGGCGAGATTAAGAATCAAGGCGATACTATTCGTATCCGTACTGCACCTTCAATCACAATTAATGATTACGCTGGCGCTGGTACAACACTTACAAGCGAAGTTCCTGCACCTATCTTCCAAGACATGCAGATCAACAAAGGTAAGTACTTTAGTGTTCAAGTAAACGACGTATTAGCGCACCAAGCTGATATCGACTTGATGAACACGTTCACTGATGATGCTGCTAAGCAATTGAAAATCTCAATCGAAAACGAAGCGTTCTTCAACTGGTTCGTAACTGAAGGTGCTCACGCGTCTAACAAAGGTGCTTCAGCCGGTGCAATTTCAGCTAGCTACGCGCTAGGTACTGATGCTGCTCCAGTTAACGATGCTACTGCTTCTAATGTATTGAACACTATCTTAGCTATGTCAGCTACTATGGATGAGCAAAACATTCCTGAAGATGGACGTTGGATTATCATCTCACCTAAAGACCGTAACATCTTGATGCAATCAAACATTGCTCAGGCTTACTTCACAGGTGACCAGTCTAGTACTATCCGTACTGGTAAGATTGGTATGCTAGACCGTATGACTGTATACGTATCTAACTTACTTCCTAAGGGCGCTGCTGGTAAAGCATTAGTTCCGGGCTTATCTGCTACGTCTACAGGTGCTACTGCAACAGGTGCTAAGCTACGTCGTATGATGGTTGCAGGTACTAAAGCATCATGTGCTTTCGCATCTCAAATCACTAAGACTGAGCCTCTACGTAACCAAACTGACTTCGGCGACATCGTTCGTGGTCTTTCTGTTTACGGTCGTAAAGTAGTTAAGAGCGAAGCTCTTGTAACTGCATTAGTTGGTACGCCTTAATAGGCACCCACTAACTTGAGAGGGGGCAACCCCTCTCTTACTAAATTACGGAGAAACCTATGGCAACAATAAAAGTTATTGACGTTGTACAACGCGTAGAAGATGTACTACAGGACGAGAACATTAGATGGCCTCGCCTAGAGATTCAGAACTGGATTAATGAAGCATACCTTCAAATCGTCCTACTACGCCCTGACGCTAACCCTAAGGCCGCTACACTCACTTGTGTAGCAGGTACACGACAGACACTAGCCACAGGATTCCCAACCGCATTACGTCTACTAGACGTAGTTCGAAACCTAGCTACCTCTTCTAGCAAGAAGGTAGTTAGACTTATTAGTAGGAGCGTCTTGGACGACCAGCGTCCTTCTTGGCATGCAGAAACCGGAACGGTTAACATTCAGAACTTCACGTTTGACCCAAGGCAACCTAAAGAATTCTTTGTGTACCCACCAGCTACAACTTCAGCTCAAGTTGAGGTTGTGTACGCTGATGCACCGGGGGCTCACTCTTTAAGCGAGAGTGCATTAAACCCCGCTGGTAGTAACACAGAAGTCATTAAGCTGGACGATACGTACCTAAGTGCTATTATCGACTGGGTGTTGTACAGATCGTACTCTAAGGACGCTGAATACGCTGCGAATGCTCAGAGAGCAGTATCGTACAATAATGCTTTCTTAGCAGGTATCGGCGCTAAAACTCAGAGCGATATGAGCTCTGCACCTACGGAGGCATAACGATGGCAATCACATGGGATAAGTTTTACCCTTACGTACAACCGTACGTACCGGGCTGCCCCGAAGTTGTTATCCAAACACACCTACAAGAAGCTGCAGCTGAGTTCTGTGCTAAAAGTGAAGTGTGGAGACAGACACTAGAGCTTAGTTCTACTAGCGCGAACATGTCTGACTATGAGTTAGATGTACCGAACAAGTCTGTACTAGAGAACATTATGTTCCTTACACTTGATGGCATTACTATGACTCCGGTATCGGAACGTCACTTCAACCCAGGTGTTAATGCTGATGGTTCTGCTATAACAGGCACGCCCACACGTTACAGTGTGTTAGAAGACGCTAGTATTAGAATGTACCCTACACCGATAGCTAAACATAAGTTCACAGGTGTTTTAGTGATTAAGCCTAGCTTAGCTGCTAAGGGCGTAGAGAACTTTATATTCGAAACACACGGTCGTTCTATAGCAGCGGGGGCTATTGCTAGAATCGCAGGCATCCCTAATAAAGAGTGGAGTGACCCTGACAATTCTATGAGAAACCAAATTGAATTTGAACGTGCAATGTGTGCTGCTAAAGGTAGAGACACACGACGCGTTAACATGAGAGTACAACAAGTTAACTTTTAGTTGACAAAGAGATATCGTTAGGGTAAAGTTAGCCCTAACTTTAACGCATTCCAAATGCTGAGAACCACCCGACTAGTCGGTTAAATATTGGAGGCCAAATGGCATACTACGACACAATTAACCTCGTTGCAGGAGACGACAAACCTGAATTAAATTTCACGTTAAGAGACTCTAACACTGCAGCTACCGGTAAAACTCTAGACGAAGATGACCCTACTACATGGGCCCCAATTGATTTAACAAACCAGACTATACGCGTTAAGTTTCGCTCCTTAGGCGGCGATACGGTTCTTGATACTATGACTTGCGGAAAGTCTGCCCCTTACACAGACGGCAAATGCTTTATGCAATGGAACCTTACAACTTTAGATGTTGATGCTGGTACTTACGAAGGTGAAATCGAGTTAGAAGATTCATCAGGTAAGAAACAAACTATATTCGACAAACTAAAGTTCAAGGTAAGAGCGGACTTCTAAAGTGGCCTTAAGAGCTTCAATCTCTGTTGAAGTACTACAAGCTAGCGTTAGCTCAGCTAAATTAACTACGTCTGTAACCTATGAGTTAGCTAACGCTACTGGTATATATGTAGACCCTGATTCACTTAACCGCATGATTAAAGATGAGTATGCTCTATCTGACATACGTTTTAATCTTGTAGAAAAGAACTTATCTGATAGTTACTCACTACCTGATGTTGATGTAAAAGACTTCTCTAAAGCAGCAACAGATGCCTTTAGTTTCGTAGAGAGTTTCGCTAAGGTTGTATCTTACAATAGAACATTTACTGACGCATTTACTCTAGACGACCTAAGTCAGATAGACAAAGACTTCTATGGTAATAAGGGCAATATCTTTGCCTTTACAGATATCATGGGGCTAACCTACGAGAAGGCGCTAACAGATGACTACACTGTATCTGACGTAAGCACTTTACTTCTATACAAAGTAGCCCAAGATTCTTTCGGCATATCTGATTTACCCCGTACGACTTTCAACAAGCTAATCGAAGATGCGTTTGTGTTAGATGACGCTGCAATGATAGACAAAGACTTCTACGGTAATAAAGGTAACATCGTAGGGTTGAATGAAGTATTCGTTAGAGCTGTAGACTACCAACGAGACCTATCAGGAAACAATACCTCTTTAGGTAATGAAGAGCTAAATAGTAACCTTTTCGGTGCTACAAGCGCCCCTGAAACAAGAGTGCTGGTGCAAGACGTTTCGACACTAAGCGCCGGTAAAAATGTTAATGATAGTGTAGGGTTTAATGACTCTAACAATTTCAACATAGCTAAGTTTATCTACGATGCGTTTACCCTAGATGATATTGCCCTTATAAACAAAGATTACACTAGTAGTAAGGGGAACATATTCAGTTTTAGTGACGTAATGGCCAGTGCTGTTAGTAAGGCAGTGGCTGACACAGTTGGCTTTAGTGACACTGATTACTGGGGGCTTACAAAAAATTATAGTGGTGATACTGTATCGTTTACAGAAACGCACAATAAAGACAGCGGTAAGAGTCTACTTGATTCTTTCGCTTTTTCAGATATACATGGTGTACAATTAAGTAAAAATGTTGAAGACACTTTTGCTTTAGATGACGCAGCCCTAATAGACAAAGACTACTTTGGAAATAAAGGCAATGTAGTAGGGCTATCAGACTTAATAACGGTTAACTTGTTTATGAGTAACCAGTTAGGTACGAGAGCTTTAAATTCAATACAATTAAACTAGGAGTTTAGAAAATGATTAACGATAACTTAGCACTAACAGGCGCATTATCAATCGCAATTAACGATGAAGTAGTTCAAGAGACTAAGAACTTAGTAGTAACAGTAGGTAAGAACTGGGT
>JACKQG010007950.1_pt1 | contig 10488 bp, 8 predicted proteins | sample 8237621 | NCBI WGS metagenome assembly JACKQG01 (sample SAMN15677084, study PRJNA649215) | marine metagenome | biome: marine; feature: Black Sea; material: saline water; isolation source: suspended particulate matter (SPM) from the Black Sea western gyre | collected 2013-06-09/2013-06-10 | depth...
CCTTCAATATTTATGGAATTCTAATTATTTGGCCCATCGAAAGAATACGTAATATTCCTATTATTATGGCAGAAAAATTTGCGGCCTTGGCCGTTCGAAATCGATTGATACCGATTGTTTACATTCTTGTGGTATTTTTCTTAATCCCCTTATCCCTAATTTTCATTGTGAGGCAATAAAATGGCAATTATAAAAGACATCATTACATTATGGAAAGCAGAAGATCTGCTTTCTCAAGCATGGGATCAATCGTTCCGAATGATGGAATTATCCCGTGAAATATTTAATCAAGCGACAAAATATCTCCGCAAAGGTGAAAATATTGACACGCTGAAAGCCTTAAAAAAACGTGATCGTGAAATCAATGCATTTCAAAAAGAGGTTCGTCGAAAGGTCTTAACCCACTATGCTGTGGAACAGGATACATCAGATATGGCTAATGGGTTAATTCTAATCAATATGGTAGTGGATATTGAGCGTATTGGAGACTATTGTAAAAATATTCTTGATTTAGCCATCAATCATCCGAATCAAATCGTGGCTGAAGATATCAGTGAAGATTTGGTTTTAATTGAAAATGAAGTTAAGGATCGCTTTGATAAAACAATCGAAGCCATCCATACACAAGATGCAGATATTGCACAATCATTAATGGAAGGATATCGTGAACAAATGACTGGAAAATCGGATGATATCGTTCATAATATTTTAAGGGGAAATTTAGATTTTGGTTCATCCTCAAAAACAGCTGCGATTGCGTTATATGCCCGTTATTTAAAACGAATTGGCGCTCATTTGAAAAACATTACAACAACCATCGTTAATCCATTTGATTCCATCGGTTATAAAAATTAAAGGTACTGAAATGAAAGTTTAATTTCTTTTCATATAACTTTCAGTAAACACATTGTCCTTTAAACCCGAATCATAATCAACTTTTAGAACTTGTAATTCTGTACGATGGTTAGTTTTTATGTTTTTCATTATCATTTTAGTTGCGGTCCAGTACTCACCATTTTTTATATGATCCAGGATATCCAATATTTTAAATTGAGTTCCTTTTTTATTGAAAAACTCTACTTTTTTTAATAATGATTTCTTCTTATCTACCCATAAAATTCTTGCGCTGTAATGGGCTCCCTTTTCTTTCGGTTTTGCCTGTATCTTATAACAATCCGACCCATGGACAATTCCTTCGCCGATGAGTTCATAATTATCCGCATTTAAATCACGACCAGATAAATCTTCATAACTAAAGTCTGTCCCCATAAAACTCCGTCCTTTTTCTTTAGAACGAATTCGTTTTACTTTTCTCAGCGCAGGTAAATACAACCATTGATCGTCTTGTTTCGATCCCAAATTATCCCAAGTAAGAAAACCGGTACCCTTTACTTCTTTGGGTTCAGAAAACAATAAGAGGGATTTTTTATCATATTGGCCATCCTCGTATCGTTTCTCAATACTGGTCAGTTCTCTTGACCTGCGCCGCTCCTTCCCGCCCTTCATTGAAATTAAAGTCATTTTGAGTTGGGTTTGAATATCCATTGGCTTTTTAACTTGATCCAGTTTTTCCATGATTTCACGACCCGTGGGTTGAGCTATTAGAATACAGCCCAATAGATAAATGATTATATTTACATTTCTGGTCATGCAAGAATTTAAGAGATTAGAAATTATAAAACATTCCCACTCTTAAATGGGAAAAATCCTCCAGCAAAGTAAAGGCATTTTCTTCATCCTTTTTATCGCCTATAAAATGAAGCAGACCCAATTCAAATTTCCAGTTGATCCATGGGGAATAGCCAACGGAAGTACTGATCATATACCCTGTTTCGTCCAAATTAACCATGGCCGATCCTTTGATTTCCAATCGGTCATCCATCAATACACTGGATGAATTAATCAAAATCGCTTTATCCGCAAACATGGCAAATGGCGTACCCATTCCTGCCTTAAATTCTCCATCGGGAAAATCGACTAATTCCCTGGAAAGGGAATGGTACCATTCATAATTTTCTTTCATCACATTGCTGCCAATCAATTGTGCGGAAATCAGGATATCAGCTTCAGTTGTGTATTCTAACTGAAGTACATATTGTCCATAGACCACTTCTTGATGGAATTCGAATAAATTTGTAGGAATTTCAAACAAGTTCAGTTTGAGTAACGGTGTCTTCGTTTTGAAAATGGCGCCTTCCCCCCTGATGGTAAAATCACCTGCGAAAGTTACAAAATCCAATCCCCAGACTGTGGTTGTTCGGTATCCCAATTGTGGAATTATTATTGGTGGACTATCCAGTTGAACAATTTGTGGCGTAATGGTTAAAACACTGGGTGTTCGATCATTACCAGAAAAAATAGATAGCCCAAAATCACTATCACTAATGGTTGTTTGAATCCGAATCCCAAATTCATATTCGTCGTCAACCGGGTAATTAATCTTTGGTTCTACGGGCATAACTAAAGGAAAATCCTTTTCGCCAAAGGGCATTCTATTTGCTTCATATTTTGGAATAAAAACACCTTCAATCTGATAATTCCCAAAATATAATTTAGCAGCCATAGACAAGGTGCCTATTTTTCGTCCAGTTCCCGGTTGAAAGAGGTGGTAATAGTCATAAGGATTTAAATTGTCTGTTGGATTATTCCCATCCGCCGCTCCCCAGGCATGAATCTGTTTTCCAATTCTAACTTCACCCCAATCAGGATAATAGGCTAAGTATACTTCCCGAAGATCATATACCGATTCAGATTTATCATAGCGATGTTCCACAGATGAAACCGTTTTTATATCTACTGCACCCATTGTGTAACCCACATCCAGTGATAAGAGTCGAAAGGGCAGATTAATCTGAGATTGATCTGAGGTACGCGTCATCACTAAAGGATTAATCTCGCCTGTATAGCTGAATTGAGCGTTTAAAGTAGGCAGGAGTAACATCTTAAGTAGCAGGGGCAGTGGTAGATTGATTTTTTTCATAGTTGATTTATGTAGAGACGTGGCATGCCACGTCTTTACATCCTTGGTAATCGTTTTAAATTCTTTTCTTGAAATAAATTCTCTTTAATTCCCGTATCTACTTTTACATCTTCAAAAGAAACTTCGGTTGTGTGCTTTTTCTGAACATCTTCCACGAAAATCCGATCCATTAAGTAATATCCTTTCATTAGTTTGTGAGAAAGTTCTTTTGTCTTTTTAAGTTCGCCTCGTTTATCAAATGAGTTCTCCTTTATGGCCATTAGAGATGATTTTTCTATCCATGAAATATGTTTGGAATAAGATGATTTTGCCTCTTTTTTTGGCCGGACTTCCAAAACATAACAATCCTTTCCATTAATGATTTCGTCATCTAACCTATTATAATCATTATCTTTCAAATCTCTGCTGCTCATATCCTCATAGCTGAGATCAGATCCCATAAATGAATCTCCTTTTTTCTTCGAGGAAATTCGACGAATTTTCTTAAATGCCGGCAGCCACATACGCATTTCATCATCTTTGTCGTCATGCTCAATTTTAAGAAATGCGACTCCTTTATCATCTTTCGGTTCCAAAAACCAAATTATTTGTTTTTTATTTCCATCCATTGTTTTGGATATCATTGTATTGGTTCTGGTTTTACCTTTCGAGTTTGTAAGAACCATTCTTGTTTTATTTGACATATCCTTTGGTGACATTTTTACATCAACCATTTTGGCAATTTCAAATCCCGTTTGCCCTATCAATAATGATGCAAATACAGAAATGATAATAAATATTTTCATACGATTAGTCCTTTTGAGTTTGATTGCTTGAATGAGCGATTAACCACCATTAGCATAATAAGGCGATGGCACGGTAGGGTAAGCACGATAAACATGATGATAAACTGCATCTGTCTTTTTATTCACTTCATTTTGATTATAATATTCCACGGGCAAACCGGTTTTATCATTCCATAGAAAATTTCTTATGAGAACTTTGATCTCATCTCTTGTTGGTTCTTTATCTTGCCACTTATAAAGATTCTCCAGTTTTTCTTTTAGCGTCTTCAGCAGTTCTTTGGCAACTTTTTTTATCTTTTTTATTTCTTGCTGTTTCAATTCCGGTTTTGTCAACAGATCGAAAATCGCCAGGTTTTCTTCATCCATTCCCTCTCGCATTGCCCGGCTTTCTTCCTCATCCAAATCGTTCATAAAATTCATTAACGCTTCAAATGTAGCTTCTATATTTTGGCGGTCTTTTTCTCTATTGTATTCATCAATAATTTTCTCGTAATGCTCTTGAAAATCTGTTCGTAAAGGATTTTGTTGTATCAGCCTTTCCAACTTTTTCTCAATGACACTTTTAAGGCTTTGCACGGTGGTATTTTTTGTTTTAGCCCGTTCAAATTCTGCTTTTAATCTGTCAAAGTCAATTTTACTGATATCATATTCAATATTTTTTTCTTTGGATTTGTCCGGCTTTACGGAAATTGAATCATCAATCACTTCGTGCAGTTGTTTAATAATGTCACTGATATCTGCCTTGTCTATATCTTTTTGCAAACTTTTGTAGATGATCTTTATGGCACTATATTGGTTGCGGAATGCATTCACACCGGGAATGGTAAGGCATGCTTTAAATTTTATAAATACTTCCCGGCACATGACCTCAAATTTCTTTCTGCTTTCATCATTTTCATTCACCGCTTCTTTGGCCTCCATAATGGCCCTATTTCTTTCAAAACCGCTTGACCTTATAATGGCATCAAGGGACGTTTTCCGCTCATTGAGAAAATCATTTACCAAACCAATCGCTTGTTTTAATTCATCAAGTAATTCTTCTTTGGTTCTGGTTGGGTTTAATCCCTCGGGACCTGCGCCGTCGGTTCTCCCGGTGTCGTTTGTGCCTACAAAGGTAGCCAGTGCATTCCGTAAATTTTTTAGAATACCGCAATAATCAATAATAAGTCCATTATTTTTATCGCCATTGACCCTGTTTGCACGGGCAATTGCCTGCATAAGTGTGTGGGCTTTGAGCGGTTTGTCTAAATATAAATTTGCAAGGCTGGGTACATCAAACCCGGTAAGCCACATGGCACAAACGATGGCAACTCTAAAGGGATGTTCTTCTTTTTTAAATGCTGAATCCACATCTATTCGCGTTCCGTCCGACAGCTCGAAACCTCTTTTAATAAGTTTTCTATGGGGCCGAATGTCAAAATCCCATTGACGGAATTTATCAACCTCCCCTTGTTCCTCACTGACAATTACCGCCATCTCCGTTTCTTTCATCCACTGAAGCTGATTTGAAAGGTGTCCCTTTTCTTCACCGGCTGCCAATTTCCACGCTTCTTCTATTTCTTCTGATTTTTGAACCCAGTATTGACCGATCAATTCATGCATCTTTAAGCAGGTGAGTTTATCAATACATACCAGCATTGCTTTTCCGGTTTCCCATGAAGTCGTGTAATGATTAACAAAATCTTTCGCAATTTGATTCAACCGCTTTTTTGCAGTTATGATGTGATAGTCCCGCTTTAATTCTCTTTCCAACCGCTGGCTTACATCAATATCGTCAATTTCAATTTCTTCCAATTTTGCAGCAATGCGGTTATTGATATTATTCGTGGCGAGACCCAAGGTTTCTCCTCTGGAATCGTAATAGAGCGGTACGGTGGCATTGTCTTCCACGGCTCGCTGGAAATCGTAGGTAGAAACATAATCTCCGAAAATCTGCTTGGTGAGTTCATCGTTATTAAATAATGGCGTTCCGGTAAAACCGATAAAATTGGCATTTGGTAAAGCATTGCGCATATTTAACGCCAATTCACCATCTTGGGTACGATGCGCTTCGTCGGTAATGACAATAATATCCTGTCGTTTGGTATAGCCTTCTTCCGGGTTCACGTCCTGATTAAATTTATGAATCGTGGTAAAAATATAGGCTTTGTGCTGGCTCATGAGTTCAGCAAGATGGTTTCCGCTGGCGGGCCGGCAAGGTACTTTATCATTATCCGCCGCACCACAGCCCGCATAGGTTTTATATATTTGCCTGTCCAAATCATTCCGGTCTGTACAGATTAAAAAAGTATAATTTCCGCCGATTTTACGATGAACCTTGTTTGTAAATAATACCATTGAATAACTTTTTCCGGCACCTTGTGTATGCCAGTAAACACCGAGTTTTCCCTTCACTCTTTCAGGGTTTTTCAGCGCATCAATGACCTGATTAACGCCAAGATACTGATGGTTCTTTGCCAACACTTTTATTTGGGTTCCGGATGAATCATCGTACAGAATAAAATTTTCAAAAATATCCATGAAATTGTGCTTATGACACACACCTTTCAAAAGTGTTTCCATATCCACCACACCCGGTTCGGATTCTGACAATCGTTTCCATTCATGAAAATGATCAAATCCCGCTGTAATTGAACCGACTTTGGCTCTATCACCATTGGCCAGCATGACAACGGCATTATGATGAAATAAGTGGGGGATGGTATCTTTGTAATCGGCAAAGTTTTTTTCGTAGGCGTTTTTGAGTTTTTTATGAATACTTTTACATTCCACAAATAAAAGGGGAATACCGTTGACAAAACCTACAATATCAATCCGCCGGCGGTAAAGATCGCCCTGCACCCACAATTCCCGTACCGTTAAGAAATGATTATTTTCAGCATCGTCAAAATCAAAAATTTTCAGCCGTTCTTTTTCTATCTCTCCCTCTTCATTTTTGTAAGATACAAGAACGCCATCTTTAAAAAGCGTGTATTTATCAAAATTGTTTGACAGCATGGTTTGGCTTCGGGAATAATCCACAACTTGCCGTACTGCTTCATCATAGACTGCTTCAGGGAATCCTTTATTTAATTTTTTCAGCGCTTGCTTTAGGTAACGGGTCAGGACCACTTCCCGATCAGAATCCCGGCCGAGCAAGCTGTCGGGACCAAAGTCCTCCTGATTATAGGCATAGACGGATTCCCAGCCCAGTGCATCTTGCATATATTCAACAGTGGGCTGCTGGACCAATGTATCTTCGTTTAAAATGGGTGTCATGGTTTTCTTTTTTTAGAAGCCGGCAATTTTGTTATATCTTTGTCAAAGTCGGATTCAAGCATACGGTCTTGGACGACACGGTACTTTTCAAGTTCGTTTTCAGCCAGTGCGGCTGCTGTTTCATGACTGATTTTACCCCTATCCTCAAGGATTTCTCTTTCATTGAATTTTAAGAAGGCGTTCAGTTTTTCCACCCAGTCTTTCATATTCATCACCACACCTTTCTGTGCCTGTAATTCGGCATAGTCAAGATACATAGTTACAATTCGGTTGAGTCCGTCAAGTTCTTTTTCATCCAGATAATTTTTAGCAATGACAACATCCGTTTTTCGGATGGCACCTTTTGGGGCATTTTTCCATGTTGAAAGCCCCATATTGGCCTTTTTGCTTCCGGTTCTTTGGTGGATAATTTCTGCCGCTGTTTGACCGGTGATAGCCCAGTGAAGTTTATTTTGAACCGTAGCAAAAAATTGTTTTGTGATTTCTTCATTGGGATCATAGTCGGCACTGCACTGGGCATAAATATCCGTAATTTTTTGGTAGAATCTCCGTTCACTGGAACGGATATCCCTGATTCTCGCCAGTTGTTCTTCAAAATAATCTTTACCGAAAATCTGATTGGGATTTTTGAGCCGTTCATCATCCATGGCAAACCCTTTGATAATGTATTCTTTCAGGACTGCTGTTGCCCAAATCCTAAAATGGGTTGCCTGTTTTGAATTCACCCGGTAACCGACTGAAATGATGGCATCAAGGTTGTAGAATTTCGTGTCATATTTTTTACCGTCTGCGGCAGTATGTTCCAAAATGGAACACACTGAATTTTCCTGTAATTCTCCACACACAAAAATATTTTTCAAATGTTTTGTAATTGCCGGGCGCTGCACGCCAAACAACGCTGCAATTTTTTCTTGTGTCAGCCAAATATTTTCATCCCGTAAAAATATTTCCACTTTCACCTTTTCATTGGGTGTGGTATAAAGTAAAAATTCTGTAAACTCGTTTTGGACGATTATTTGCTTATTTCTTTTCATCATTTTATACTTGAGTCCACTCCGGAAAGGGGTTCCTGCCCGTCCGGCAGGCGGGAAAACCCCCGTTTCGTTGGTTTATCCACAACCCCCGCCCTAAAGGGCGAGGTAAGTATATTACTGTATCTGTCATATTATAGGCACTTACCCCATCCTTTAGGGTGGGGTGTAAAGTTCGATAAACAAAGTGCTTCCCGCCTGCTCCCGAAGAATGAGGGCGGGCAGGTAGCCCAATATGACCTTTTCGGAATAGACTCATACTTCAATCTCACCGCTCATGAGCCGTGGCAATAACAAATCCCGGGCTTGGGTGAGTTTTTGGGTTTGATTTAGTAGATGGATTATTTCAATGTTGATCAAGCTTGCAAACTCATCAAATGACTCAATCAATTTATGGGGGGGGAGGATAATACTTTGCTCTCCGAGTTTAATAGGACTTAAATTTTGTTGAGCGGAACCATAAGATAAATTTTCAACTCTCTTTTGCATTATTGAATTATCAAACATCCAGTAAATAAAGCTCTTGGGGGTGTTATTTTTCGGTTCGATTTTTGCCACTCGCTGATTGAGCAAATAATTTTCACCATAAACTAAACAAACTCTACCAACATTACCCGTTAATGATATTAAGATATTTCCATTATTTAAGATACAATGTTTTTTCATTTTATCTGGAGCTTCGTCCAGGTAACCAGTGCATTTAGAAATAAAATTTCCTTGTTGAACATTTTTTATTGTTACAATTCCATATTTTCCCTCTTGTTGATAAGATGTGCTTTTAAAGGCATAACCACCCAAAAATGTAACAAACTCATTTATCTTTTCTCTTTTCCACCCCTCCGGCACACCATCCACTATCTTCACATTCTCGTGATTGGGAAAGCGGAAATAGACAAACCACTCCCGGTATAAGAGCCGCGCCGCTTCTTCCAAAAGCTGTATCCGCCGCCGGTTGGTTTCGATGAGATCGTCGTAAGCGGATAAGATGGATGCAATTTTTCCTTGGGTTTGAATAGAAAATTCTGGTATTAGTATTCTTTCAACATCTGAAGGGCTGATGTTTGCTTGATTAGCTGATCCCTTTGCATTATATGCTAAATTGTATAGAACTCTGTCTTGGACTAAATAATAATACAAAAAAACCAAATTCAGTTTATTAGTATTATGAATAATAAACTTACCTACTCTTTGATTTAACAGCGCAGTTTCTTTATAATAATATCGGGCGACTCTTCCAACAACTGAATTAGGCTGTGATAAGTGTGAACCAGTTAATGCAATTAAAATGTCACCATTATTAATTATGTATTTCTCATTTAAGGTTAGATATTTTTTATCTACAAATTGGCAATTTTCAAGAGATATTGATTTTTTTTTGACATTAGTAATTTTAATAACTGGAATACCACTGTCCATAAATTCTAATGATTTAAAGGCAAAGCCAGAAAAAACTTTTGCATTTGTTGATATTGGATTTTTATTAATTTTTCTCATATCCCCAGCTTCCCAAAATTCTCACCAATCTGTTTCGCCAAGTCAGAAGCCTTCACATTCAAGCTATCCAGTTCAGTATGAATTGTGTGCATGGTTTCGTCAAAATCAAAATCAGGGTCTTCCTCTTCCGGGGCAACGCCCACATAGCGTCCCGGTGTCAGGCTCCAGTCGTTTTCTTCTAATTCTGCTTTGTCCACCAATTTCACCAAACCTTCCACATCCCGCAGTTTTTCATCCGGGAAACGTTCCAAGAGCCATTGAGCCTGGTGGTGGACATACCGGATCTGTTTCAGTTGCGCCACAGCCTCGTCTCTGGCAATTTCCGTTTTCTTTTTGAGAAGAACAATTTCCCGATTATTCCATGTATCACTTTTCTTCCCATTGCAGCTATTGAGACAAATATCCATCAAACGAATGATAAGGCGATACATCAATTCAGACGCTTTGATTAATGAATTGTTTTCTGCAATAAATGATTCTATTTCCTCCAGCCCATCCGTCAGGTTCATATCGTCTTTATTCTGCTTTTTCCACCAAGCGCATTTTTCTTTTGTCAGTTTGGCAAACGACCGCATACCTTGGTTCAACGATTTGGAACAGGTTTTCAATTCACGAAGTGTTTTTGCCTGTTTACCCTTTTTGGGCAATGTGGCAATAAATGGCTGCAGTTCGTTGTCTATGGTTTCAAAAGCCGTTTTATAGTTCAGCAGTAATACCTCGCTTTGCCGGGCTTCAGCAAACATTTGCGAAAAATAATTTACCACCAAATCATGAAAGCGTTTTGTCTCACCGCGGTACAGCCAGGTAATGGACAGAATATTCTGCAACTGCTCCGGGCTGAAATCGTAAATCTTCCGCGTTACCTTGCGGAAAATATCCCGGGCGTCAATCATCAATACTTTGTCTTTATGCTCTTGGGGTTTTGCTTTATTTAAAAACC
>JACKQG010007951.1_pt1 | contig 10486 bp, 12 predicted proteins | sample 8237621 | NCBI WGS metagenome assembly JACKQG01 (sample SAMN15677084, study PRJNA649215) | marine metagenome | biome: marine; feature: Black Sea; material: saline water; isolation source: suspended particulate matter (SPM) from the Black Sea western gyre | collected 2013-06-09/2013-06-10 | depth...
CATGCCGAAACTAGTTGTCCTTTCCTGCTGGGGAGGACCTAAGGGTCAACCTGTCAATAACGAGTGGTCCATCCCCAAACCGTCTCCCCCCCCATCCATTCGAGAGACATCCCCCCCCGATGAAGAGAGTCGTTCACGATATCGATCAAGAACTTGGTGCTTGTTCCCAAAACCTTCAACGCGTCCATCTTCAATCCACATTATCTTTTCGGCAAAAAAACGCATAATCGATAAGTTGTGGCTGACAAAGAGAATCGTCTTCCCTTCGCTCTTGAGTTCGCTAATCCGAGAAAAACATTTCCGTTGGAACGCCAAATCTCCCACCCCAATAATCTCATCCAAGAGGAAAATATCGGGGTCTAAAGCCATCGCCACACTAAACGCCAACCGAAGAATCATCCCGGCAGAATATGTCTTTATCTGGTCTTCGGCAAACGCTTCAAGCTCTGCAAAATCCAGAATCATTTTCTCTTTGCGGTCAATCTCTTTTCCAGACATACCCAACAACGATCCATTCAAGCGAATGTTCTCCATTCCGGTCAGTTCAGGATGAAATCCAGCCCCCAACTCTAAGAGGCTTGCAATTCGTCCCTGGGTAACGATCTTCCCGTCGTCTGAACTATAGATACCTGCTAGTAGTTTGAGTAGGGTGCTCTTTCCTGCTCCATTTCTCCCGATGATTCCGATGACTTCTCCTGGAGTGACCTCAAACGAAATTCCATTCAGTATCTTCCGGCGATCTCGTTTCCTGCCTTTTCCTGCTAATCGCTCGCGCAGACCGGGGCGACGCCCAATGGGGAAAGACTTCGTGAGGTTTGTAACCGAGACTTTGCCCGCCACTAGATTTCCTCCGCAAACCTGTGGGCGTTTCGCCTAAAGACCCATTGCCCCACGAACAACATCCCCAATCCCAATCCCAAACCCATCGACAAGGGTGCAATCTCTGGCCACGAGTGGTCAAGGAGAATGTCACGATAACTCTTGATAATATGAGCCATGGGGTTTAGGTAGTAGAGGCGGTGAAACCAACCCGCGGAACCTTCAGGCAGGACAGCCATGCTGGCCATCAGCGACTGGAACTTCTCCAGTTCCGGGGGAGGATAAAAGACTGGAGTGGCAAAGAACCATATCGTAATAATCGTATTGGCTAACTGTTCCGTATCCCTTGCAAATACATTGAAGGTTGAGAGGAGTAGCCCCAAACCCAAAGTAAAAGAGAAATGGGCAAGGAATACGACGGGGAGCGCAAGGAGCGGGACAAGCCCCATGGGCAACTCGCCCCTCAAAGGCAACCAATGGAGCAAACTAGCAACGAGGAGTATGAAAAGCATAGCCAAGAAATGGATACTTTCGGCAGTGACCGTTGCTAAGGGGAGAACGAATCGAGGGAAAGAGACTTGTCTCAGTAGGGGACCCGCCTGAACGACTGAAGGCACTGCTTTTGTGACCCCTGAAGAGAAAAAGTTGAATGCAAATAGCCCCACGATGAGGAGCAAAGGGTAATCAGACATCCCAAACCGATCGGTCAGGAGCAACCCAAATACGGTGTAATAGACAAAGAACATCGTCAAGGGCTGTACGAAAGACCACAAAAAACCAAGTCCTGTGTTGCGATACCTAAGTTTGAGGTCTCTCCCTACTAAGTTCCGCAGGAGCTCACCGTATGCCCAACTTTTCATACCCCCCCCTCTCTGAGAATCGCGGACAGAGATTCTCCCCTAATCCCCCAAACGGGGTGCCATCTCAATGTGGGTGTGGACAACAACCACCCCTCACTCTCAAAAGCAATCTCGTCTCCCACCCCAGTAAGCCTCCACCCCGATTCTCCATCCTCGTCGTTGGTAAGGGGAGTGAACCGAATGTCAGAACACCGAATAGTTCCTTCAGGAAGAACAGCCCGAAAATCCCAAGCCTCCATCCCTTCTTCAGATAGGGAGAGCGTGCTTCCTGTAGCTACACGACCTTGCCACTCTAAGACAAAAGGAGCGAGTGCGTAGAGATGGGGAGACGTATCAAAGTGGCGGACAACGATGGCGCCCTCAACACGAAGAGATCCTCCATCTCCCGTAAGCACGACAGGTGAAGACGCACTCCCCAACAAAACGAGTTCTTCATCATCCCACCGAACCAATGAAGCCTCGCCCGTTCCATAAGGGGAATGAATCGTAACGCCCCCATAGCCACCAACTTCTCCTTCTGACCAGGTAACAAGGGGAGCAACCATCTCAACCCCTCCCCGATTCAATACCCCCTCTTCTAGCACCCATCCTTCCCCGTCATCCCTTAGTTGACTTCCCTGAAAACTAGTGCCATCGGGAAGAGTCCCCCTTACGCCTCCACCCGCTACCCACCCCGATTCAGATTGCGCCAAACTCCCTGCCTCAAAATCTAGATTTCCATAAGTTATCGTTAGGTGCGAGCCCTCTTTGGCTTGAGCAAGAGCACCCCTTTCATCCACCGAAAACGAACCTTCCCCCGAAACGACCACTTGAGGTGCGAGGAGAGCAAGGATGAGGAGCGCCTTAGCGACAAACACGACTCATGACCCTCTCGACCAAACAAGGTGGAATATGTTCACCAATATCACCACCCAACGCAGCAACTTCTTTGATTAATCCACTTGAAACGAATGACCATTTTGGTGCAGCAACGAGAAAAACCGTCTCACTATCCGGAAGGAGTTCTTTGTTCATCAAACTCATCTGGAGTTCGTACTCGTAGTCGCTAACTGCGCGTAATCCTCTTACAATCACCGAAAGCTCTCTCTCCCTCATCCAATCGGTAAGCAGCCCCGTATGCGAGGTGATCTGGACACGAGAAAAGAGTTGGGAATCTCCCTCTTCCTTGATCGCATCCTCTAACATCTCTACGCGTTCTGTGGGACTAAACAGACTCTCCTTTCGTGGATTTGCCGCGACGAGGCAAATGACCTCACTAAATACAGATAGGGCGCGCCGAAGGATATTGAGATGCCCTTTCGTGGGGGGATCAAAGGTCCCTGGATAAACTGCACTTTCAATCATCGTTTTAACGAACACCTGTATTGCTCTCTTTCCTTCTTATAAACGAAGAGCGTTTCGGTGCCCACTGTTCGCTTGATTTGAATCGGCAATCCAAGGGGAGAGTCTACTTCCCGCCCCGGCCATCTCAAGGCAAGCCTCCCCCCCGGTGCGACCTCTCCCCACGCTGCTTGGGCAACTCTTCTGCCCAAAGGAAGAGCTTTGAAAGGGGGGTCGCAAACGATGAGGTCAAACGGTCCCTTATTGACGAGCGAATATGGAAGGTCTCCTTCCACCATCTCCCCCTTTGATCCCCAATCGGAAAGAATATCTTTGACTTGGTGGATGCTCTTTCGGTCCGATTCAAAGAAACTAACCGTCCCCGCTCCGTGAGAGAGAAGAAGAAGTCCCCAAATCCCTGTTCCTGAAAAGAGGTCTGCACATCGATGATGGGGTTCTACAACGAGGATATCAGAAAGGACTTGGAGCCACCTGCCCGTTAGAGGGCGCAACCCTTCTCGACGAAGGAAAGGAACTCTTCTCCCATTCCAAACCCCCCCGTGAATGGTCAGGCTCCCTTTTCTCTTGTTGCGGACTATAATCCCCCCTTATGGCACGGAAAGATGAGTTGACAGGTCGAAAGACCGCGAGTGGCAGAAAGGTGAGCCACTCTCACCGAAAAAGTCCCCGGAAGTTTGGAATCAACCTTATTCGAAAACGGGTTTGGGATGAAGAGAAAGGGTCTTGGGTTACCCTGCGTGTTACTGCGAAAACATTGCGCACTATCAGAAAGAATGGTTTGGCTGCTGTCCGAAAAAAGAATAGCTAAGTTCTTCCCCCTCTTATTCCTCGTTCTTACCCTTTCTATTCGTTGAATGTTCTCGGGATGCTCTCCATCTCTTTTGCCCCTCTCTAGCCAGTGCCACACCCTTTCGAACAGCCTTCTTGATAGCCATCTCCAATCGTTTATCCTCTTCTTGGACTCGGAACTCGTGCCCGGAAAGATGGAAAACGACCTCTGCCAAGAAAGTGATGGGGCTACTAGAGGATTGAGAGACACTCGCATCGATAGAGTGGAGCCCTTTTAGCCCGACCACCGAACGATCCCTCAACGCTTTGTCAAGGGCATTTCTCGCAGAGTCAGGCCGCGGAATATCTGTTTTTGTCCAACGAACGGATGGAATTGTCATAGGTCTATCATAATCTCCAACCCTTTGGAAGGGGAGCAAAGGTAGAATACCCTAATGGCACGAAGACGAATACGACGATCCCAAGCTGCACCAGAGACTTTGACGGGCAGGCTTCGACGACAAGCCCCCACTTTCTTCATGATTGTCTTCGCTATTTTCCTCATATCGGTTTTCTATTCCTACGGTTCTACTTTTGTGACGCCACCCCAACAAGTTGATGGACCTCTTTCACCCGCAACGGTGGATGGAATGCCAGTCACCGATGCCGAAGTTGCCCGAAGGATGCAGTCGTCAATGGATGGATGGCGTTCCCAGAATCCCACAAGAGCCGTAGGGGCATTAGCAACACTCTCCTTTAGGGCTGAAGCGTTGAATGCAGCGATCGACCGACAAGTCCTATTGAGCGAAGGAAGATTGCAGGGTATAGAAGTCTCGCCCGACGACATAGAGAGACGATGGGAGCGTGATGTAGAGCGTTTTGCACCTCCTTCCAAGACCGACGGATTGGAGGATGTTTGGAGTCATCTCCAAGCTAGGAAAGTCGCTTTGAAGGGATTTAGGGCCTATCTCCGTTCTTTGGGGATGAACGAAACGGCATATAGGGCTGCATTGGCTGAGGAGATTCTTATTGAGGCGATTGAGGTAGATCTTTCTCAAAGTGCTCGGCAAGCCGCAGAAGGAGCGATGGAGATTCTCTTGGAGAGTGTTCGGGATCGTTTGAGGAGTGGCACACCCCTTGAAGAAGCAGGGAGAACTTTCGCGGGTGTGCCCGGAATCAACTACCAAGCCCCCACTTGGATTACGCGTCAATCTGCCGAACAACAGGGTTTGCCCTTTGATGGTTTATGGGCGCTTGATGGTTGGATGGAGATTCCTTTGGATGGCGAAACGCGGTTTTTAGAGGTCTTTGCCCGGCGAGCGGCTGAAGGTCAGGGGTTTGAAGATTTTGTCGCTTCGCAACAACCCAATACCGAGGAGGGATTCTCTCTAGACGAGGTGGTGGTGGATGCCGACAGTCTCAAGCCTCAGTTCGAGGCTGTCCGAGCATCTACATTGCGCATCTTTCCTGATGTGGGACAGCGGCTCAATGAAGCACGAGCATTATTGCGTGCCCAACACGATGTCGTCATCAACGACTCTATTCTCTTGGCTTACGAAGAGTTGATTGCTGGTAATTTGAAGCGTGCTGCAGCAGCAGCTGATGAGCTTTTGGCTACAGAACCAGGACGAACAGATGCGTTGGTCATTTGTGCCTGGAGTCGATTAGCTACTGAGGTTGTGGATCCCGAAGAAGAGCATGAGGATCTATCCCCCGAAGAAGACGCTTGGTCAGAGAGAGGAACACGGTGTGCGATTGAGGCTTCGAACCAGACGCCTTACGATGCAGACCTCCAGATTCTCGTTGCCAGACTCCTCTTGTCGGAAGGGAAAACGGAGGAGGCTATCACTCATTTGGAAGAGGCATCCCTTTACAGAGGTGACGATTTTGGTCTCTCTTTGACTCTCTCATCTCTCTATCGCGAAGCTGATCGGGAGGACTTAGCCCTACTAGAAGAGGCAGCATTGACGGAGATGATTCAGCGTATCAACCCTCAAGCGTCACAGTGAAGCGGACTTTTTCTATTCGCACTTTTGGGTGCCAGATGAATGGAGCCGACTCGGATTCAATAGAAGGTATGTTGCTTTCTTTGGGGATGGAAAAGGCGACGAACGGTACTGCCGATTTGGTGCTCTATAACACCTGTGCCGTTAGAGATAAGGCCGAGCACCGAATGGTTTCAGAGCTGGGAGAAGTGGCAAAGGCAAAGCGGCTTTATCCGTCTATGAAGATTGGTATCTTGGGATGTGCCGCTGAGAGCCTTAGGCCTAGCCTTGAGAATCGACACTATGTTGATTTGATTCAGGATGGGAAAGACCTTGAGGAGATGAAGGAAGCTGTCCTAACTCTCCTCCCCGACGAGATTGAACTGACGCCCGATGTCTTATCTACCCATCGAGCCGGGCACCTATCGGGGATGGTCCCTGTCATTAGGGGTTGTTCTTATATGTGCTCCTACTGTATCGTCCCGCGTACAAGAGGGCTCCAACGCTCTCGCCCCTTAGAAGAAATCCTCCAAGAAACAGAAGCTTGTCTCGACAAGGGTTCAAAGGAGATTTACCTCTTAGGGCAGAACTTCCTTGCCTATGGGCGAGATCTTAGAGAAGGTCTCAAGCCCGAGGAGATGGTGAGGGCTGTCCATGACGCCTTTCCAGAGTGCCGCCGTATTCGGTTCTTGACAAGCCACCCCCACGATGTGACGAGATCTTTCTTGGAGGTGTTGTCCTCCCTTCCGCGTGTCGCTCCCTACTTTCATCTCCCCTTCCAAAGTGGTAGCGATGCCGTGCTCAAGGCGATGCGACGTATCACGACCCGCGCAGTTGTAGAAAAGAAGATGGGGTGGATTCGTGAGATTTGGCCCCAAGCATCTATCTCAACAGATATTATCATCGGATTTCCTACCGAGCGAGCCAGTGATTTTGATGATACTCTCTCTCTGGTTGATTCTCTCGATTTGGATTTTGCTTATTCATTCCTCTATTCCCCTCGCCCTCAAACACGCGCATGGGAGATGGGCGACCCCATCCCACATACAGAGAAGGTGGATCGGATGACGCGCCTTCAGGACTTACTGGGTTCTATCTGGTCGCGTAAGAATGCCCAATGGATTGGAAATACGGTCAGTGTCTTGGTTGAAGGTCCTGAAAAAAGCGGTAAAGCGAACCGTTTTACGGGCCGTTCTCCTTCATGGCATCCCGTCCATTTCACATCAGATATCGACCCCACGGGCACTTTTGTGGATGTCAAGATTGAGCGTTCGGGCAAGACGAGTTTAGGGGGTGTTCATGTCTAACTTATTCTTACTCTTGTTGGCAGGGTCATTGCCTCAGGCTCTTTTGGATGCCTTAGAGAACCATCCTTCTGTATCAGCAGCACGTCGTGCTGTCAGCACTGCTGAACTCCAGTTTCAGTTGCAAGAGCACCAGTTGTTAGACCCCCTTTGGACCGCAAATGCTAGCCATCGGAACATCGAGACAGGCGGCTCTTTCCAGTCTCAGATTTCTGGTGGCAACTCTGAAACAACCTCAAGTTCCACGAGCATCTCTTGGCTCACAAGGCGAGGGTTTACTATCTCGTTGGACCTAAGTGATGGTCGCTCCGAAACGAACTCTTCCTTCGCGGGAGCCCAAACAGATTTTTCAGTCTCTACAGGATTGAACATTACCTACCCCCTGTGGAGAGAGAAGCGGTCAGCGGCACTTTCAAGTTTGGACCAATCAGCTCTCTCTACTTTGGATGCAACTCTTGCCTTGGAATCAGCTAGACAAGAGGCGGCATTTGAGGTCTACTCCAGTTTCTGGAACTGCAAGATTGCAGAGGAGAGAGTCGCTGTTCAAGGGGGTGCATTGGAGGAAGCAAGAAGTCGGAAGTTAGAGGTTGAAGCGTTGATTCGGGCTGGGCAGTCTTCTCCTTCGGAGTTGGCAACCCACACAAGCAGACTCTTGGAGTTAGAAGCAGCCTTGCTCCAGTCCCAGATTGAAGTCAAGCAGTGTTTGGACAATGCAGCATTGCTTTTGGGTAGGCCTATCCCCCCTGAATGGATTGAGGCAGTCGGGGCCCTAGTCTTTGAGATTCCCCCACGCCGTGATGCTCTTTCTGTAATGCGTGCCCGCATCGGTGTCCAACAGAGAGAGATTGGCATCGCTGATGCCTTAGCGCTAGATCTGTCAAACTTTGACCTCCAATTGGGTTATGGTCTTTCGGGGGACGCAGAACGACATGCTGATGCCCTTGAGGGGCTTGAGAATGCCCGTTGGAATGTGGGGTTGGTTTGGTCCAAGAGACTGGGTGTTTCAGACCTGTCAGAAAGGTCGGCTTTCGTTGCCCTTGAAGGCGCTAGGCTGACATTCTCACAATCAGAAGCTTCGGCATCGATACTTGAGAACAGCTTGTTGGATACTTTGGTCCTCCAAGAACAGTTGTTGTTAGCAGCCCAAGCTCAAACGGATGCCTCGGTAGTCGCCCGTGATGCTGTGGAAGCTCGCTGGCGTGCGGGTCTAGCGATAAGCTTAGCGTTGTTCCAAGCCGAAAACAGCGTCCATTCAGCCGAGGTATCTGAGCTTTCTGCCCTCTCTGCATTACGCATTGCCCAAGCGAACCTATCTCGCTTTCGCCGTGCCCTTGTTCAGGTTCCCTAGAACCTTGGGCCAGAAGGGGGGAGCTTGACCTCTCCTCTCTGAGCCACCCTTCCCACCCTCCCCTTGGTGGAATCGCCATCAGGATGTTAGGGACTAGTGCGGCTTCTGTGCCAGCCCCCGATTTGATAACCTGACCACAAAATGACCCATTTCAACAAGATCATCTTAGATGGGAACGCTGTCGTTGGGCCCCCTGAAGCCGGTAACACTACGGAGTGAGTGGGCAGAAACACCAGGTTCGCCATCGGCAATGATGATACGGTTCATATCTCCTACTTTGACGGGAACAACGCCGACCTCAAGGACGCTTGGGTCAACCCCTAAGCTATCCTCTTCTTCTCTAAACTCTATCCCAAGGAATGGGTGGAAGTTCTTCTCTTCCCAAAACCCACACACCACGCGATGCCAATGCCGCGACCCAATCGGGCGGAGCGGTAGTAGCATCTACAACCGTAATCCACATGCCGGAAGCCTTTTCGCGCAGCAGGGTCTCGAACATCATCACATCGCCTCGGGCAACCTCGCCCTCAGCCCATCCCACCAAGGAAGTTCCCTCTTCAGTCCTGTCTGCCAGAAGGAGAGACCGAAATGGTCCAGCCTCAAGAATCTCTTGCCATTCATCAGCCATCAAATCCATAACGCAATAAACCCCGTGTAAATAGAGACGCCACACAAGTCGCAAATCGAGCCAATCAATGGTGAAGACGCAATGGCGGGGTCAATATTCTTCCGAGACAAGAGGAGGGGGATTCCAGCCCCCACCATAGATCCTGCCAAGATTACCCCCAACAAGCTAGCACCTACTATCATTGGTGCTGTTGGTCCGGAAGGGAGGATACCCGCCCACCGTGAAACGACCAAGACGACGCCCCCACAAAGGGCAGCCATCACCAATCCCACACGGAACTGCTTCAAGAGAAATCCCCACGGTTTTTCATTGTCTAACCGACCTGTTGCCAACGCCCGAACGACGATGACAGCCGATTGGTTCCCAATGGCACCCCCAAGTGCCATCACAACGGGAAGAAAAGCAAAAAGGAGCGTCGTTTCTGGTAATGGTGTTCCTCTCGTATTGAGGAGTGCTCCGGTAATCAGACCCCCCAACAATGTAATGAGAAGCCACCCCACCCTTCGTGTAGCAATGGTCAAAGTAGGTAGGGTCAAAGAGAGTTCCTCTTCGTCCAATCCAGCCATCAAGAAAGCATCCTCTGTCGCTTCTTCTTGGACCAAGTCCATCACATCTTCAACCGTAAGAATCCCAGCCAATATCCCCTCTTCATCTACAACCGGGACCGAAAGAAGGTGGTATCTATCAAACGCTCTCACAACCTCCTCTTTGGGATCCCCCAACCCCACAGTGACTGGGTCGTCCACGGCGACAGAAGAGAGGGGCTCTCCTTGGTCTGCGGCAACGAGAGTGTGCCAACTGGCAACCCCAGTCAGTCGACCCTCATTATCCACCACATAAATCGCGTTTGCCAAGTCGTCGTGGACTTGGCTCAACTTCGCCAATGCCGCACCCACAGATAATGTGGAAGACGCTGTGGCTGGCGCCTTGTCCATCCGCCCCGCTGCTGTATCTTCGTCATAAGTCAGCAAATCTGCCACCCGGTGGTGCTGTGCTGTCAACCTCTCCGTAATCGCCTTTGAGAGGTCGGTGGGCAGATCTCTCACAACGGCTGTCGCCAAGTCCACAGGAAGACGCCGAAGAAGGGAGACACCCTTTTCTAGTCCCAAACGAATGACCTGCTCGGCAAGAACATCTGGTTCGGCGCGCTCAAGAATACCATAGGGTTGAGGCAACGATGAAACAAGAGCAAAGAGCTGTGCCCTCTCCTCTTGCTCTAATAAGGGAAACGCATCTGCAATCTCACCTGGATGACGTCTAAGAAGCTGGCGACGCCCTCGCTTGGGGTCTTTACCAGCCAGAACTTCTCTTAGCCGAGCAAGGAGAACCGTTTGCCGTCTGGATCGCATACCCTAGCCATACCCTAAAGCAGTTTTAGCAAGAGTTGATGGCGTCTATCTTCAGTTTGCCCAGCAAATGCCCCCATCTCTTCG
>JACKQG010007952.1_pt1 | contig 10485 bp, 2 predicted proteins | sample 8237621 | NCBI WGS metagenome assembly JACKQG01 (sample SAMN15677084, study PRJNA649215) | marine metagenome | biome: marine; feature: Black Sea; material: saline water; isolation source: suspended particulate matter (SPM) from the Black Sea western gyre | collected 2013-06-09/2013-06-10 | depth...
TCTGGCGGAGGACAGGGATATAATTTGGAGTATTCTAATTCAAATATAGGTTATAATATTGGAAGCAGCCCGCAGACTAGAATATTGCAAAGGATGCATAATCCGGCAGCAATGGGAATGGGGTCTGATAGGGGATTCGGTTCCCCGTGGCATGGTTCTGACCCAAATACGGCATTAGGTTTTGAAACAGATGTAAATATTTATAATGCTTTTTCCGCTATGCCCACCTGGGACAGGCCTTTCTGGACTGCTTTTTTAGAAGCTCCGGAAGATAAACGGGAAAAGATTCTAAGCATTGCGGACTCCAAAATGGGAGATATGTTAAAAATGGCATGGGGACGAGGTGAAGAAGTAAATCTACCAAATCCTGATACTTTTTTTAATTCCTATAATAGGCCATCAAGTCTGCATCCATTAATGAGCCCTAATGTAGACATTAGCGACTACCAGACAGCGACAGTATTAAATGAGGGTATGGAGGCGCATGACTTTGGAATGGGGTGGAGAGATCAAATGTTAAGAATTAAAAATAACCCATTGATTCAACCTATAGACATAAATGGAGTAAGCGGGGATATAGGAGCAATGGACATGTCACAAGGAGAAATAACAGATGCTATCAGACAGCTATTAGATAGAATGGGGTTTGTTGGCTCTACCGTAAATGTGAGAGTAATCCCAGTAGAAGGCAGTGAAACCACAGTAACGCTAAATGTCAGAAGAACATACGCAAATGAAATAGTAAAGCAGATACATGGCTCAGAATAATAAAACTAAAGAAGAAAACGAAGCTTTATTTTCCCCCACTCATAAAAGTCCGGAGAGAAGAGCAGGCAGTGCAATAGCTGCAGCAATGACACTCCCTACTTTATTGGGGATCGTAAATGCACGTACACAATGGATCCACTCGGGTGCCTGGCAATCATTTAGAGAAAACTTTGGAAACTCTTTTAAAAACTTATTCGAAGCGGCTAAGTATGAACCAACTATGACCACTGTTAGTGGAAGTAAAAGTATCAGGGCGCAAGTTTCTGAATTAGAAAAACAGATATTAAGAGATATAGAACAAAAGGGCGGGTCTTCTCAAACCGCCTCTCCTGTCCCTCATTTTCTAAACGACTCTATCGAAGAGGCTAAGGATGGTCCGACTTTTAATATAGAGTCAAAAATTCCTCATATTTTTGGTAAAGAAAAATTAGAAATGAAAGCTAGAAATGCTGGAGAAATATTTGCAGACTATTTAGGCAAAAACTTACCAGCCATAGGTTCCGGTAATAATTATATATCCCCTACTACAAATGATCTAACCTCAGTAATACGAATGCAACTTGATAACGTTGCACAGGGTTTAGATATAAGTGACCAACAATTAAATGCGTTACATGAAGCTGACAGGAAAATGCAGCAAAAACATAGAGCAATCTTTGAGGCGAGCGGGCAGACAAAGCTTCACGATCAACTCTACAGTAATGGCGCTTATGCTGATGAGTTATCTAAGGGATTAAAGCGCTATGATGACCATATAAATATTCTTAAAAAAGAACTAGCAGAACTAGAGGCAATAATAAGTACGTCGGGCCCGGCCAAACGGCAGGTGGCAGAAGCACATTTAAATGCGCTGGCTAAGTCTTCTGGCATGACTAGGGCGGAATACCATACTTATATTTCTAATTTAAATGTTAAGCTTAATATTAAAAGCGTGCTTAGAGGAGATGTATCTTTTAAAAATGTAGAAATTATACTAAGCTCAAAAGGGAAGATCCGCCAACCCATCAAACAGTCGTTTAATATAGGTAAAATGGGTATGATAGCTCCGTCAGTGCATACCTCTATCCATAACGATGCTATTCATATGCCCCTCGGTTCTACTAGTGCAAAAGATGCTGTAACTAATACCCTTGGGCAGCTCCGAGCAACTTTTTCTAGAATAGATAAACAATTTAATGATTTAATGGATGATAGTTTCTATAGTGGACAATTCACCAGGGGAGTGGCCCGTACCCTTAAACCTTATAGAGAACTAATAGGCCCGCGTACTAATAATGTACAGGACATTATTAGAGGTGGTAAAATAATATCTGACGAGATGCGAGCTTTGTCCGGTGAGCTGCCTGATAGTTTTTATAAAAATATATCACGAGGAAAGGGTTCCTATTTTCTAGACGCAGATTTAAGGGGCACAGAAAATAATACAGTTACTTTTGACTTTGAGTTCAATGCGCCAAAGTCATCAGTCAAGGGCTCGCAAATGTTAATACAAGATGCGAAGACTAGTGTATATTGGATGAATTATGTTACTCAAAAAGGCGGAAACAAAGAAAAGATATTTAATCATTTTATTCGTCCAGACAATTGGGCTAGTGTAGGGGACGCAAAAGGCATAGAAGACTCTGTCGAAGCCTTTATGTTAAAGCACCAAAAGGGTAATAAAAACTATGAAATGTTTAAAGAACTTACAGCCATGTTTAAGGATAGTGCTAAGCAGCTAGAAAAGACAGGAACTCGCTATGTGACTATAAATACTAAGCACTTTGGAGGGGAAGTCACTATATGGAACAAGTGGGCTTCTACCTTAAAGTTTGCTCAAGATGTATATAGTGGCACAGATGCTGCTCCTGTGTGGCAAGGTCACAATATTAGAACTGCGGATTTACCCCTATTACATAAAATGGCGGCAGATGCTTTGCAGTCCGGGGAGCTGGGTGAGCCGGGTAGCCGTAATTTTGATCTAGTAGAAAGACTTGCAAAAGAAACAAGTGAGGAAGCACTAAATGCCTCTGGCCGTTTTATTGATACCTACTCTTGGGCTTCGTTTATAACAAGTAATAATCGTGTTGATCAATCGCTACAATTAGAGAATATCTTTGATAGCCTCATGCATGAAGCCGTGGCGGAGCAAAGTCCAACTAAGGTATTTAATAAGGATGCTTGGAAAAAAGAACTTGTAAATGCAGTTAAAAATCAAGATAAAAAACAACTAAATAATATACTACACAACCTCCCAACAGATATCCGTGTAGGTATGGATAACTGGATAAAGCACAGTCCTGCTGATGTTATAAGTGTATTCTCATCAGCCAGTCACCACCATCCCGGCTTTGACGTACGTAGTGCTATAATATTAAAAGATTTACTACATTGGAAAACCCAAAAACTTAGATTGGAAGACCCTGAAACCTTTAAATCAATGATGGGAGTGGGGCACGTTGCTGACGATATTATAATGGGGCGTAAAAGATCATGGCACCACGCAATAGATGCGGCAGAGCAAAGTACTCTATTTGATGTCCCAGACCACGGAATAGGCGAACAAGATGCTTCCAGAATATATTCTAGACTATTTGGACTAACACCCGCCTCTGCCTCAAGAGCAATGGGTGCTATATTCTCCCCAGAGAACTACTTGCCTTTCGGACAATACGCCAATATTCAAAAACAAATGTATCAAGCATTGAGTGATAAAGCTCTTATGCCCGGTCTGGCCCACCGAGAATACAAGGCAGCTAAAGGACAGATGCCCATTGTGCAAAATGCCATAGATAGTAATGGTACTACTAATATGTGGGCCAACAGCATCGGTAGAGCCATACAGCAAGACTTTGAGGAACAACAGGCGAGGTTCGCCAAACTAGGACCTCTACGTTCTCGCTTCCACGTCATGACAATGTACCTTCCTAGCTACAACAGCTTAGTCGGACTAGATACTGGTCTATGGGCAAACAATGCTGCACGGGGCTTAGCAAAACATTTACCTAGAGGCGGTGACGGCCTACGAAAAGTAGTGTCCGTCGAACGAGCCTCCCAGCTTATTAATAATAAAACAGGAACAACATCCAATATGTCGGTAGCGAGATGGTTAGCCGAGAGCGGGGTTAATAAAGACATAGTAGATATGGTGGCAGCCGATAGTAAATACAAGGGACTGTCTCTAAAAGAATTAATGGATAGCCAAGCAGATGACCTAGGAAATACTAATCAATTTACAATAGATCTTGATTCTGAAAGAACACCTGAGGGACGTAAGCGCCTCCTATTACATGGAAGTAATAAACACATACTCGAGCCGGGCACTCCCTTAATAAACGAAAGAGTAAGTAAAAAGAAAGTAAAACCTAGTCAATACGATCATCGAAATCCCCTTAAGTACAAATCAATAGTTAGATCCCTAACATTTGACTTGCAAACAGATGAGTTTATATTTAATCTTCTACCATTTGAAGAGCCAGGCATGGCTAAGATAGTTGACTCTACTAAGTTTTTCAAAGGTAATGTTATTGGCGTAGCTAACGGCATGAAAGTAGGTACCGGTATTGGACTTATTGTCGGAGCAAAGAAACCAAACTTAATGAACTTCTTTGAGGTCCATATGAGAAGAACGTTAGATAATTTACATTCCGAAAATAAAAGCGTGTGGAGACAAAAACGTTTTCTTAAAAAAATGCTAATGGAAACTTTTGGAGTTAGTGCTGAGGAATTCGATAATACTTTTAATTTTAAAGAAATGCCTCTAGCAAACGTGGGTCAAGAAAAGAAATTCTCAAACGCCCTCGTAACCGTAGAACTTGCTGATAATTATATAATAAAAGGGCTGGATCACCAAAAATTAACATCCTCTGTTTTTGAAATGCTAAGAAGATCAGGAATAACACACGATAAACTAAAAGAGCGGTTTATTAGAATGAATTATGATCTACTACAAGAAGCAGGCTACCGTGGAAAGAAAGAAGAGCACCTATCTGAGGTTTATGAGTTTGCTAGAAAACGACAAGAAAAAGCTATAAACGAACTTGCTAAAAACATTGACGTAAGTACAAATGAAGGCAGGTTGATTAACCAAATGCAGAAGATAATGAAAGAAACAGAGATAGCATTATATGACCCTGCAATAGTTCTAGAAGAACACAAATTAAATGTTTCTGAAATACAAACTAAGGGACTACTACACGGAGATGAGATAACCAGAGGAGTATACTTCGAAGCCACCGCCCATATATTTAGAGGCGAGTGGGGAGTCCCGGAAGACTTTAAAGATGTTAAAGGCCCTTCAACGAGACCAGTAGATGCGTACGGGACGCCTACTCATAAGACATTCAGTATATGGCAGGCGATGACTGTATACAATGCTAATAGAGAGAATAGTTACTTCAGGGATAGTTTCCTAAAAAGATTAATAGCAGATTCAGGCCACTTTGACAAAGGAATCCAGAGAAAACTGCAAGCAAATGTCGCAGCGGCGTCCTATCTACAAGGTGGTCTTAATTTTGATCTAAGTAAATATGATGTATATAACTTCACCCTTAGTGATATGAAATCAGATATCGCAGCCCTGTCCACTTTAGAAGCAGAATCAAGGGGAATAAAGTTTGCTGGACAAACACAAGAGAGAATTGAACAATACCTTAAAGCACACGGCACACTGTCAGACAGGGAAGCAGAGCTGCTAGCTGCTGAGATATATGATAACGAGGCAGTTGTTAAAAGAATTAGACAATCCGGTACAATAATCCCTGACCGGAATAAGATAAAAGTATTTAGTGACGACATATTAAAACACGATTTACTTAAACTAGAAATGCCAGACCTAGAAGAAATGTTCAAAGGATGGGATTCTAATAAAAAAGCCGCAGTAAAAGAAATAATTAATAAACAAAGATCTACATTAATTGGACAAATTAAAAAACAATTAAGAAAAAGAGCAACATCCGCGGCTGAACTACAGAGACTTGAGCTAGAGTTAAACAGATTAACAGGAGCAGCAACCGATGGGCGATTAAAAGACTTAGTAATAGCCACAGACGGCCCAATCAAATTAGGTTCAAATAAATATCAATTAGCGGGAAGATCCGCCACTATTGCTGAAATGATGCAATCTATTGACAACTTTAATACAAATGCAATCGCCCTAGCGGAAAACACTAATGGCCTTACCGAGTCCCAGCTTAGAGCCAAACTAGGGACCGAGTTTGATGACGTCTCTGCTAAGCTAGGCTCCAGGTTAATCTCCTTAGTTTACCAGGGCATAGCAATAGGCGAACATAAAGCAGGACAATTTTACGGAAGAGGCCTGCAATATGCTAAGGCAGTAGACGGCATGGTGCTTGCTAAAAACTCTCTAGGCGCTATTTTAGGTAAAGACGCTGATACAATAAAGAAAGCTATAGGAGGAACAATAACCTCTGATGACTCTTTACTTGGCGTTCTGGAAGATCTAAAAGCAAAGGCTAAAGGACGGTCAGTTGGTATACTAGATCGTATAATTGAAAAACATAAAAAGATTACTTATAAAGATATAATCACCGGCCTTACCGGGGACTCAAATGTATCAACGGCAAGCATGCTAACTAAGGATGGTTATTTCAAGGCCAAGGGAGCGGGGCTAGGGGAAGTGATAGTTTCCTCCTCTCATCTAGGTGAAATACTATTAGCGCAAGATAGTGATAAAATAATAAAAGCACTAACATCAAAGGGAAGAGCAGGATCAGTTGATCAGTGGTTTAATATAGTTACTGGACGTAGTCGTTTGGTGGAAACTATCGGCAGAAACCCGCTTTTCGAAAATACACTTGGTGTAATGAACTCTGCTACATATGTATACCATGATATGCTCTTTAAAGGAATGGGAGTAAAGAATGAGCTATCAAATATTGTAGGTATGCATGGTATTGAATTACTGCTAATGCGGGGTGACTATGATGGTGATATTGTTGCAAGAATGTTAAATACATTAAATGTAAGCGGGGATCCCGGAGCAGCTGAAGGTATACGCAAGGAAATTAGAAGAGTACAAGAGAAAATGTTCTTCCAGGGAGTAGCAACTGGGAAGGATTCGTTAAAGTATGGGGGCAGAAGTGGGGCTGAGATATTTAAAAATGAAAGGATAGTGGAGGATGCAGACGGACTGCCCCGCTTGTTACTAAAAGAAGAGGGAGACCAGGATCTAAGTACAATTGTCAGAGGACTGACTAAGGACCTAGTAGACGGGATTGCGCAAGATAATAGTCAAAGCACTATGAAAAAGCAAGGTCTCACCTATATGGTACAGCAACTACTCACAGGACCGGTGGGGGAACAGCAGAAAGTATTTGATATGTTGTATCTTGGTAAAGATCCCAGCATGAAAACAGATGTAGTAGACCCTCTAGTGAAAATGTTAGAGGAGGCAAGGACTCCGGAGGAAAGACGTACTCACTTAATGGCGCTGGGTATAGACGCAGCAGAGATGGCAGATAGTGACCTAGCTTATCAATCTAATAAAATCAAAAGAGAGGTTGAAGATGCATGGAAAGTTTTAAATAAAAGAGCTGATCTAAACCTGGGGACATTAGGACAAACTACATATAAAAATAGAGATATTCTTCACGAGTATATGAAGTTATTCACCCATGAGATTACTATTGAAAAGGATAAGGGATTTGGGGGAATGTCAGAGCTTATGTCAACTATGCAGGCAAAGCACAAATTTCACGCAGGAACTCTGTCACGTAGCACGTCACAAGATCTGTCTATGACTATGTATAACAGATTAGGCGTCACAGCAGGACGGGCTGACAGCATGTTTGGGAGTTTAGAAAAACTCGAAGAGATGGGTCTAAAGCCCGCAGAAGCTAGGGAATTTATTGAAAAAGGCAGAAATGCTTTCTTGCTTGCTTCGGAAAAAGCACAGTATCTAAACTTTGTCAGTAATAGAATGCAGTCGCAAGGCTACATGTATGGTAACTCTTCCTATTTTCTAGCCTCAAAGAAGCCAAGAGATCTCATGTACGGAGTACTATCTGATAGCCTGGGCGGAAGCAGAAAGTGGATAGGTAATGAAATTAGCAACATGCTCAGCGCAGGAACAATGGGAGCTTCCAATTTAGATGATATGGCTGCAGTAGGCGCGGATATTCTAATGAATGAAACTATATACAAAAAGAGAGCGGCAGTAGAAGGATTAGGTTCCTTCTTTAAAAAAGTAGTAACAGAAGCGGCACACGGAAAATGGACAAAAAGAGCCGCAATAGGGGTAGCGGCTTTGGCTATTATGGATCCAAATACTAACTCCATATTACTCCCACAACAGCAAGCTGATGGTGAGAAAAATGACATACCTTCGTTGAGCGAGATAACCAGAGGATACAGAAGACACGAGGTAAAGGCACAGACAATGACAGCGGCGCTAGTAGACAAAATGACCGCTGCTGCGGGATTACCTGTTTCTATAGGAACTGCCGGAGTTCGTAATAACTATCTACCTCCTATGCCGCAAGGCCAAACTAGGTATCATAAAAGAGAGCGACGTCAAAATGCTCTAACTTTAAATGAATATGCGAGACAAGTAAAAGGAGTATTACTAAGATAATATGAAAACAATTATAGAAATAACACTTCCAGTTATACCGTATGAACAAGACATCAGTGACTTAGCCGGTTACCTCCAGCAGGTAGTATCAGAAATGACAAATAGCCACGCCACTGTTGCAATTAATGATTTTAATTATACTGATAAAGTTAGTATATTTAAGTCTATGCGAAAGAAGTCAATTTATAACTAATGGGTCATTTTACAAATATAAGGGATATAGTTGCCTCCGCAGAGGGGAGAAATGTCGACCATAATCATAATGATGCCAATAACTTGAGAGGAGACTGGCATGTTGGTTATCAACAATTATCAGGTCGTTCAATTTTTATATTTACGGAATATCTGAAAAAAAAGATAAACGGCTCCTCAATTCCTGATTTGGAAGATTTCTACGATAAACTATTCTCGGCAGTATCGGACGAAACAACAGGTAAGAGTAAACAGGCAAATTATAATTGCACACTCTTTCCAACAATATTCACTAAAGAACTTCAAGAATTATTTCACTGTATTTACTTAGCAGACTCTTTAAAAAATAGAGACACCCTGACCTACGAAGAAATTATCCTATATAATGCAAGTGGTAAATACGGAAACTGGAGCGTCGATCAATTAAATAATGAGATGTATCCAAGCGGCAAGTGTAGAGATATCAATGGAGAACTTATAGTAAAAACTAATGGAAAGCCTGCCTTTAAAAGTAAAGATAAATGCGAAAAAGCATCGACAGATAACACATGGAGTTATAACGTGGCAAGTCGTGTCACTTTTTTAGAATATCTATCCGGAAGTCTAGTCGCAGAGCAATTTCCTGCTAATAACATAGATACTACAAGACTGAATACAGTAAGTACTAATGGAGAATTATCTAAGGTCTTCATATCGACTCTTACAAATGACGAATTATTCAAAGATCTGCAAGAATATGTAGGAGACTTACATGATCGGAGTATCGAAATACAAAAGCTAGTCCCTGCAAAAAGTGCTTTAGTAAAAGGGCTTAGTAAAAATAGTATAAAGAGCATGGACACGTCGCTTATTTACTCTCCTATTTATTGGGCAAGTACGGCTTCTCCGGCTCTGGCTTCCGCGAACCCGATCAGTGTGCTGTCTTTTGCATCCGGTACTCCGCAGGCGCCATCTAGCACGAGTTCCTCCTTGTCCCCTTTTAATGTACCCCGGCTATCCTCTGATAATAGGGCCGAGGTAGCAATGAAAGCTTTTGAGGAGCAACACGGTAATGCACACTCAGCCGCCATATATAGAGACGATAAGTTAGCAAAAGAAAATGGACTTCTATATATAGGGGATATCTTGTTTAGTATTCCCCCGTCCTCTGTACGATTCTCTACTAATAATCAGGTTATGGCAATTCCTACTATGAGAACAGAGGGTGATCCCTTATTTAAACATAATAATACTATCCCACGGGTCGACTTAACTCTTTTCTTTAACGGGGCGGACGCCATTAATACTCAACTACGTCCCTTATTAGCTATGTTTAGTTCGTGTCCATTTACTACAATACAGAATACAACAGTCTTCAATTCATGGATTGGTAGAAAAAGTGGATACCCAGACTCTAATGGCGACGACAAAGTGCACGGATTCTATCCTATTCCCTGTTATTTAGAAAATATATCATTTAGTACAATTCCTGGTTTTCCTAACTCAGTGCAAGCGCATATATCTGTGAGTAGGATGAACAGAGCTCCGCTTGGCATTGAAGCTAAAATGTGGAGATACTGGGATGACGCAAAGGAGCAAGCAATAAACGCGGTTATACGACACAGTATGGATAATACTATCCTTAGTGCAAAGACTGATCCCATTAGTAAAGATAAGGATGTCTTTAAAATAATAGACTCTACTCATCAAGTACATACTATTTCCTCTTACCATCAGTTAGCTAAAAATCCTAATGCACAAAAGGATAAAATAACATCATACCCGCAAGAATCAATACCGTTTCAGTACTTATATAGAGAGCGGTTAATGCACGAAGATGCAGATGATATACTTAACTTACGCCATGATGGAAGCGATAAGGACCCGTTTACTCATTGGCCTGCTTATAAGAACGCAGATAACAGTAGACTTTATTTTACCTATAAGGCGCCTAAGAGATTTAGAACCCCAGA
>JACKQG010007953.1_pt1 | contig 10485 bp, 9 predicted proteins | sample 8237621 | NCBI WGS metagenome assembly JACKQG01 (sample SAMN15677084, study PRJNA649215) | marine metagenome | biome: marine; feature: Black Sea; material: saline water; isolation source: suspended particulate matter (SPM) from the Black Sea western gyre | collected 2013-06-09/2013-06-10 | depth...
TTCTTTAATTCTTTAATTCTTTAATTCTTTGTGATTGCAATAAATCTACCTATTTTCTTTGCACAAAGAAATACTGTTAAAGCAGTGAAGAAAATCCACACATTGAAACAAGATGCATTAACCACTAATACGCACCATGATCAAGACACTGCAAGTGTCGCAATATTAATGAGTGTTCATAATGGCGCTCGCTTTATATCAGAGCAGATTGATTCCATAGCATTACAAACACACTCGAACTGGAGTTTGCATATTTCAGATGACAACTCTTCTGATGGTAGTAATAGAATTATTAAGAGTTATGCCAAACAATTTACAAAAAAAATCGTCATCAATGATGTTCAAAATAATGATTTTTGTAAAAGCTTTCTACGGCTGGCTTGTGATAAAAAGATAAAGTCAGACTATTATGCTTATGCAGATCAAGATGATATTTGGGGGCAAGATAAATTAAAAGTAGCAGTAAAGTTCCTGCAAGCAATCCCGAAAGATACGCCAGCATTGTATTGTTCCAGAACAACGATTGTTGATAAAGATAACCAAACACTTTCTTTATCGCCTTTATTTAAACGCACGCCAAGCTTTGCTAATGCACTAGTGCAAAACATCGGCGGTGGCAACACCATGGTTTTTAATCATGCAGCTAAAAGGCTATTAGAAAAAGCTGGTAGTGATATAAAAATTCCAAGCCATGACTGGTGGACTTATATGCTGGTTTTAGGGTGTGGTGGCAAAGTATTTTATGATCCTAATCCATATATTAGATATAGACAGCATGACGCTAATTTAGTTGGTGCAAATAACTCATTTGGTGCACGTCTAGCTCGCTTAAAAATGTTACTTAAGGGTAGATTTAAAGAGTGGAGCAATCAAAATATCGATGCCTTAAAAACCATTGAAGATCAATTAACACCTGCGAATCGAACAATTCTAAACCAGTTTGCGTTGGCTCGAAATAAATCATTACCCCTTCGTTTGGTTGGCATTAGAGGCTCTGGTGTTTATAGACAAACAACATTTGGCAATATAGGTTTATTGGTTGCCACTATTTTTAACAAAATTTAGGAAATATTATGGCAATTATAGTAACAGGCGGTGCAGGATTTATTGGTAGCAACTTTGTGATTGATTGGCTGTCACAAAGTGACGAGTTGGTTGTCAATCTTGATAAGCTTACCTATGCAGGTAATTTGCACAATATAGAATCACTTAATTCAAACCCTAATCATATATTTGTTCAAGGGGATATTGGCAATATTGAACTAATTGAACAGCTGTTAGCAGAGCATCAGCCAAGAGCAATTGTTAATTTTGCCGCAGAATCGCATGTGGATCGCTCCATTTACGGCCCAGAAGAATTTATTCAAACTAATATTGTTGGTACGTTCAGATTGCTCGAATCTACAAGATCATATTGGGGTGGTTTAGAGCAAGATAAAAAAGACGCATTTAGATTCTTGCACGTTTCTACTGATGAAGTGTATGGCTCACTTGATGCAGATGCGCCTGGGTTTGCAGAAGATCATCAGTATGCGCCTAATAGCCCTTATTCAGCATCTAAGGCGTCGTCAGACCATTTAGTTAGAGCATATCACCATACTTATGGCATGCCAGTGCTAACCACTAATTGCTCTAATAATTATGGCCCGTATCAATTCCCAGAAAAATTGATTCCTCTGGTTATTCATAATGCTTTAGCAGGCAAAGATTTGCCAATTTATGGCGACGGTTTGCAAATTCGTGATTGGCTTCATGTTAGCGATCATTGTAGCGCTATTCGTCGTGTGTTGGGTGCAGGATCTGTTGGTGAAATATATAACATTGGCGGTCTTAATGAAAAAACCAATATTTTTATTGTTAACACATTATGTGAGATGTTAGACAAAACCCGCCCAAGGGAAGATGGAAAACCGTATGCCAAGCAAATCACCTATGTAAAAGATCGTGAAGGTCACGATCAGCGCTATGCAATTGATGCAGCCAAGATTGAAAGTGAACTTAATTGGACACCAGAATACACTTTCGAGAAAGGCATTCAAGAAACGCTTAAATGGTATTTAGACAACCAAGACTGGGTAGCTAATGTAGTGAGTGGCGAGTATCAAAATTGGATTAAGGAGCAGTACGCATGAAGATATTACTGCTAGGTACTAACGGACAAGTTGGCACTGAACTGCAGAGAACACTTCTTATTTTGGGTGATCTAAAATCATGCACAAGAGCGCAAGCTAATCTCGAAGATATACAAGGTATTCGTTCTTTAATACAAGATTACCAGCCTGATGTCATTGTCAATGCGGCAGCTTATACAGCGGTAGATCAAGCAGAGTCTGACAAGGATAAGGCGGAGCTTGTCAATGCAACTGCAGTTGGCGTTTTGGCACAAGAAGCTAAAGACTTAGATGCATGGTTGGTGCATTATTCAACAGACTACGTATTTGATGGTGAAAAACTAGATGCTTATGTTGAATCTGACACAACAAACCCGATCAATGTATACGGCAGTACAAAATGCAAGGGCGAAGAATTAATTACGAGTAGCGGGTGTAAACATCTAATATTTAGAACCAGTTGGGTATATGGAGCTCACGGCAATAATTTTGCTAAAACCATGATCAAACTTTTTCAAGAAAAGGATAAGTTAAGCATTGTTAATGATCAAATTGGCGTACCAACGAGTGCTGAACTAATTGCTGATGTTACTTCTACTTGTTTGATACAGGCACTACAAAAAAATACAGATTTATCAGGAATTTATCATCTTGCACCTAATGGCAATACAAGTTGGTATGGATTTTCGCAGTATTTACTTGAAGAAGGCCAATCTATTGTTGATGGCTTATCTAGACATTCTATTGATTTAAACCCTATAGCAACATCGCAGTATCCAACACCAGCAAAGCGGCCTCAAAACTCACTACTAAACACAAATAAAATCAGACAGGAATTCGGTGTTGTTATGCCTAAGTGGCAAGTTCATGTTGATCGTTTTCTCAATCAAACTTATGGAGATTTATAATGAAACGTAAAGGTATTATTCTTGCAGGCGGATCTGGCACTAGACTGTATCCAGTAACACAAGTCATTTCAAAACAATTATTACCGGTGTTTGACAAGCCGATGATTTATTATCCATTAACGACCTTAATGCTTGCAGGAATAAGAGAAATACTTATTATCTCAACCCCTCATGACACGCCTTTGTTTGAGCAGTTGTTAGGCGATGGCTCTAAATGGGGCTTGGAGATTAGCTATGCAGTGCAACCCTCACCTGATGGATTGGCACAAGCCTTTATTATTGCCGAAGAGTTCCTATCTGGTGCGCCATCAGCTTTAGTTTTGGGCGATAACATATTCTATGGCCACTCATTTTCACACTTGCTTGAATCGGCTAATTCGCAACAAGAAGGTGCAACTGTGTTTACTTATCATGTGCACGATCCAGAGCGCTATGGTGTTGCACAATTTGATGCAAATGGTAATGTTATTAGTCTTGAAGAGAAGCCTGAAAATCCAAAATCTAACTACGCAGTAACAGGTCTATATTTTTACGACAACAAAGTGGTTGATTATGCCAAACAGATCAAACCGTCACATCGTGGCGAATTAGAAATTACTGACATTAATAAGCTTTATATGGAAGATAGCCAACTATCTGTTGAGGTTATGGATAGGGGGTATGCATGGCTTGATACTGGTACACATGAGTCTTTACTAGAGGCACATCAGTTTGTACAAACAATTGAGCATCGCCAAGGATTAAAAATCGCCTGCCCTGAAGAGATAGCTCATAACCAAGGATGGATTACTAATGACGAACTTAAAGAGTTGGCAGCACCCATGCTAAAAAATAGTTATGGGCAATACTTAATGCAAGTGTTAAAGGAGGCTGGTTAATCATGAAAGCAACACCACTAGCCATACCTGAAGTAATATTAATCGAGCCAACTGTTTACACAGATGAGAGAGGCTTTTTCTTTGAAAGCTTTAACCATAAGAAGTTTGAAGAGGCTATTGGATATAGCGTTAATTTTGTACAAGATAATCATTCTAAATCCACCAAAGGCGTGTTGAGAGGTCTACATTATCAATTACCACCAAAAGCACAAGGAAAGCTTGTGCGTGTTACTCAAGGAGAGGTGTTTGATGTTGCAGTTGACATTAGGAAAGATTCACCAACATTCGGCAAGTGGGTGGGCGAAAAACTATCAGCAGAAAATAAAAAACAATTATGGGTGCCAGAAGGTTTTGCACATGGTTTCTTGACATTATCTGAGACTGCTGAGTTTTTGTATAAGGTGACTAATTATTATTCGACAGAGCATGAGCAGTGTATTGCTTGGGATGATGCCTCGATCAAAGTTGAGTGGCCTGCATACTTAACACCGGTCGTGTCAGTTAAAGATGCTGAAGCAGGCAACCTTCAAAGCGCACAGGTTTTTAAATGAACCCTTACACGCCGTATTCATCCTCACCAACAACCTTAATGCATTCCATTAGAGACCATCATCGTTTAATTCGACAGATGATATGGCGAGAAGTTATTGGACGATACAAAGGATCAGTGCTCGGACTTGGATGGTCATTCTTTAATCCATTAATGATGTTGACCATATATAGCTTTGTTTTTTCAGTTGTATTCAAGGCCCGTTGGGGTGTTGATACAATCGAGAGTAAGGTTGATTTTGCTCTTATTTTATTTATTGGGCTAATCATTCACGCCATGTTTGCGGAAGTCTTAAACAGAGCGCCAGAGCTTATTATAAATAATGTTAATTATGTTAAAAAAGTTGTTTTTCCGTTAGAAATTCTAACGATTGTATCTTTGGGCTCTGCATTGTTTCACGCATTTGTCAGTATTGTTGTATTGCTTGTGGCGTTTGTGCTTTTAAACGGATTTTTTAACTGGACGCTTATATATACCCCTATAGTGCTTTTTCCGTTAGTACCATTAACACTTGGAGTTGGATGGATTCTTTCATCATTAGGTGTTTACCTTAGGGATATAGGACAAGTTATTGGGTCTATCACAATGATGCTCTTGTTTCTTGCGCCTGTCTTTTATCCGATAACAGCGCTTCCAGAATCCTATCAATATATCTTTTCATTCAACCCTTTAACTTTACCTATTGAACAAGCAAGGGCGGTGATACTTTTTGGTCAGTTACCAGATTGGACTAGTATCTCTATCTACACAATTGTGAGTTTCATCATCTGTTGGTTTGGTTTTTGGTTGTTTCAGAAAACACGCAGTGGGTTTGCTGATGTGGTTTAAACAAATGATAATGAGAAGTAATATTAAAATACAATACAGGTGTTGTTATGCTTGATTTTTCAAATTCAGTCAAAGATGGACGCCAAGAAAATGGTGATGATATTCTTATCAGCGCGAAACATATCTCTAAAACTTTCCCAATTTACCAGCATCCATCCGATCGTTTAAAACAATTTGCCGCTGAAAGATTGGCGTCATTAACTAAAAATGAGCCAAAGAGTCACTTTGAGAGTTTTGTTGCATTATCAGATGTGACACTAGAGGTTCATCGAGGGCAGTCGGTCGGAATAATTGGAAGAAATGGATCGGGTAAATCAACTCTACTTCAGATTATTGCTGGAACGCTAAGTCCAACAAATGGCGAGATCAATATCAATGGTCGTGTGGCTGCTCTGCTAGAGTTGGGATCTGGTTTTAACCCAGAATTTACTGGCCGTGAAAATGTATACATGAATGGGAGAATTTATGGATTGACTAACGCACAAATTGATCAGAAATACGATGATATTGTCTCATTCGCTGATATAGGTGATTTTATCGATCAGCCGATTAAGACCTATTCAAGCGGGATGACGCTTCGCTTGGCGTTTTCAGTCATTGCTAATGTTGAAGCGGATATTTTAATTATAGATGAGGCCTTAGCTGTTGGTGACGTTTTCTTTACTCAGAAATGTATGCGCTTTTTGAACAATTTCATGGAAAGCGGCACACTGTTGTTTGTAAGTCACGATACTTCTGCTATAAAAGCATTATGCGATCATGTTATTTGGATAGATAAAGGTGTGGTTATATCGTCAGGATCACCAAAAGATGTTACTGAAAGTTATCTTGAGGAGGTGTTTGCTTCAAGACAAGGCGAGCATTCATCTAAAGTTTTAAAAAAGAAGATCAAACAAGAGGTTCGTAGGCTTGATCAACGACAGAAATTTATCAACAAGTCAAATTTGAGAAATGACATTCAGTTGTTTGAATTTGACCAAAATTCCTCTTCTTTTGGAAAAAAATATGCACAAATTATAAACGTAAGGCTTTGCAATAGTAAAGAAGTCGAGCTTTCTTGGTGTGTTGGCTTTGAGGAGGTGGCGTTGATCATTGACGCCATTGCTTTATCAAAATTAGAGTCCTTGATTATCGGATTCTATATTAAGGACTCGTTAGGTCAAACGCTTTTTGGTGATAATACCTATATAACTTATAGCCAAAATTCAGTGTACGCCGAAAAAGGAGAGCTTTTAAGTGCTAAGTTCGAATTTCAGATGCCTCGCATGCCAGCAGGTGATTACACAGTATCAGCTGCTATTGCTACTGGGGATCAAGATGATCATATACAGCAGCACTGGATACATGATGCCATGGCCTTTCAGTCTACCTCTAGTAGCGTTTCTACAGGGCTAATAGGCATTCCAATGCGAAAGATCGAAATAATTAAAGGAGGAGATTAGAATGCATCAATCTGCATTGCACTATGCAAAATACTTTGTTGATGTTTACCTTGGACAGATCCATATAGATAAACCATTTATTGTAGATATTGGCTCACTGAATGTAAATGGCTCGATTAAAGATGTCCTTCCTTCCCATATTGAATACTTAGGGTTAGACTTTGAGAAAGGAAAAGGGGTTGATCGTATTGTTACAGATCCATATTCGTTGCCGGTAGATGATGAGACAGCCGATATTGTAGTTTGCTCCTCTGTTTATGAGCACTCCGAGATGTTTTGGCTACTATATTTAGAATGCCTCAGAATACTTAAGCCCGACGGCCTTCTTTATATTAATTGTCCATCCAACGGAATGCTGCACCGATTTCCAATAGATGCATGGAGATTTTATCCTGATTCAGGTAAAGCGTTAGAGGTGTGGGCAGAGAAATGTGGCCTTGATTCGCTTCTGCTTGAATCATTTGTTGGTAATCAATTGCCTGAGGCCGGTTTAGAAGGGCATTGGAATGACTTTGTTGCGATTTTTCTAAAAGATAAGAAGTTTGAATCACGCTATAAGTATCGTATTTCAGATAAAAAAACAGATTTAAGAAATGTTATTGCCCATAAGCGTGATTTTGTATTGGAACAATATGATCAAAACGAAGACCTTCAATTGATTGGCGACTTTTCTGAGGAGCTCGACAAGTTGCGAAAAAATGCTAAAAATACTTTAGATAAGCATAAGCAGGAAATTGTAAATTTAACTCAAGATATAGACGGTCGAGATCTTCAGCTAGATAAAGCAACTATCGCATTAGAAAGTGCTCAGGCTCACACTGATACACTCGCAGAAGATTTAGATAAGCATAAGCAGGAAATTGTAAATTTAACTCAAGATATAGACGGTCGAGATCTTCAGCTAGATAAAGCAACTATCGCATTAGAAAGTGCTCAGGCTCACACTGATACACTCGCAGAAGATTTAGATAAGCATAAGCAGGAAATTGTAAATTTAACTCAAGATATAGACGGTCGAGATCTTCAGCTAGATAAAGCAACTATCGCATTAGAAAGTGCTCAGGCTCACACTGATACACTCGCAGAAGATTTAGATAAGCATAAGCAGGAAATTGTAAATTTAACTCAAGATATAGACGGTCGAGATCTTCAGCTAGAGTTGTTAAAAGAAGATAAGAAATATTTGCTCTCCACTATTCAAGCAAAAGAAGTGACGATTGATAGAATCTATAATAGCAAATCATGGAAATTAACCCTTCCTTTAAGGTTAATAAGTGAGTTTTCAAGAAGTCTTATTCAAAAGTTAAAAAGATACAGGTCAATTTATTTTAGATATATTTGGACAAATATTCCGTTGTCTTTTAAGTATAAACAATTAATAAAATATTTTTTATTTCACAATGTAGGGGGTGTATTTAAGAACACGATAGCCTTCAAAAATTGGAAATATTTAAATACTGAGAAAAATTATGATAGGTCTGCCGATGGTTTTATCACATGCAAAGCTGAAATTTCAAACCATAAAGTCGATAATACGAATATATCGCCTGACTATGTAGCTTTGTTAGATGCTCCAAACATAAAAAGAACAGATATAACTTTGCTCGCATTTTATTTACCTCAATTTCATGCAATTCCAGAAAATGACGAATGGTGGGGTAAAGGTTTTACAGAATGGACAAACGTCAAGCCATCTAAGCCTAAATTTAAGGGTCATTATCAACCTCATATTCCTGGGGAGTTGGGATACTATGACTTGAGCAATATTAATATAATGCGACGACAATCTGAATTAGCTAAACTTTATGGTGTTGGCGGATTTATTTTCTATTTTTATTGGTTTGGTGGTAAGAGGTTGCTCGAGACACCTGTTGCTCAATTTCATAATAATAGCGATATTGATTTTCCATATTGTTTATGTTGGGCAAATGAAAATTGGAGTCGTCGTTGGGATGGTTTAGATCAAGATATTCTTATTAGTCAAGAACACTCCGAACAGGATGATTTAGCTTTCATAGAGTATGTGTCCAAATATATGAAAGATGATAGGTATATTCGTATTGATGATAAGCCGGTTCTGCTGGTTTATCGCCCAAGTCTTTTGCCATCTGCAAAAAATACGGTAAAGCGTTGGAGAAATTGGTGTCAAGCAAATGGCATTGGCGAAATTTATTTAGCCTACACTCAATCTTTTGAGTCAGTTAATCCTCATAAATATGGGTTTGATGCAGCCATTGAATTTCCTCCAAATAATATGAATATACCCCTTATAACGGACAAAATTCCTGATCAAACAGATGAATTTACTGGGCAGATATACAATTGGAAGGCTATGGTTGAACGCAGTGTTAATTACGACAAACCAGATTACACACTATTTCGTGGCGTAAATCCTTCGTGGGATAATACTGCTAGAAAAAAAAATAATGGAAATATTCTTTTTGGGTCGAATCCATTTGACTATCAGAAGTGGCTTTACAATGCTATGCAGGACACCATAAAAGGGTTTAATAGCCCTGAAGAAAAAATAGTTGTTATTAATGCCTGGAATGAATGGGCGGAGGGCGCTCATTTAGAGCCTGATCAGCATTATGGTTATGCTTATTTAGAGGCAACTCGTATGGCTTTAGCCCGTTCAGAACACAAAGTCAGTATAAGTAAAAATAACGTACTAGCTATTGTAATTCATGCTTACTATGTTGACGTCTTTAAGGATATATTGACATACATCTCTAATATTAAGGTGAATTTTAAGCTTTATATCACTACGCCTTTTGACTCCCAAAAGAGGATTGAAAAAATACTAATAGAATTTGGGCACGCTTATCATTTATTGCCAGTTAAAAACCGTGGTCGAGATGTGCTTCCTTTTATAAAAATAATGCCAGTTGTTAAAGAAAATGGTCATGAGTTATTGTTAAAGCTACACACTAAAAAATCTAAACATCGTGAAGACGGTGAATTATGGAGAAATGATGTTCTTGATAAGCTTTTATTGCCAAAAAATATTAAGAAAGTATTAAAAGAATTCTATATTAAAACAGATCTTGGTATGGTTGGCCCGGATGGTCATATTGTTGATATGAGTACTTATTGGGGCTCAAATGAAAGCAAGGTTATTCGCTTAGCAAAAAGAATGGGGGTCGATGAAAGTACTGTTATGTCAAGTCCATTTGTTGCGGGGACAATGTTCTATGCTCGTATCTCTGCTATAGATCCATTGTTAAATCTGGCATTATCAGAGTGTGATTTTGAAGTTGAAAAAGGTCAAGTTGATGGCACCCTTGCTCATGCAATCGAAAGAGCCTTTGCACTTAGTCTTATTTCATCTGACTATCAATTGTCAAACTCTAATGATGTCACCAATTCTGTTAATTTGAACTCTAGTGAAAAAAATTATAAATATGCGGATAAGGAGAAGTTATGAAAGTATTACAAAACAGTGCAATTTTTTACAAGATGGGTACATAAAGTGAATTGGCTTGATTATGGAGCAACTTTAACTAATGATGCGCTTATAGATTCTCAGGTTAAAGAATATCTAACGTTTTTTCTAGAAAATGGTTACGTTGTTATACCTGGAAATACTGATTTTCTTGAGAAGGTTTCACGAGCTACTACATGTTTTTATAAATTCAAAGAAAACAATAGAGCTATTACCAAACCAATTCAAGATGATAACGGGCTTCTTAGAAGGATCGTTAATTTACATTGTTATGTAATCCTCCCAAAAATTAACACTCAGTAAAAGTAGAATTTTCTTATAAT
>JACKQG010007954.1_pt1 | contig 10485 bp, 5 predicted proteins | sample 8237621 | NCBI WGS metagenome assembly JACKQG01 (sample SAMN15677084, study PRJNA649215) | marine metagenome | biome: marine; feature: Black Sea; material: saline water; isolation source: suspended particulate matter (SPM) from the Black Sea western gyre | collected 2013-06-09/2013-06-10 | depth...
TTGATCGTCGAAGATGATTTCGACATCTCAAATATGCTCCGCATCTATTTTGCAGGCCAAGATTATGAGGTGGATATTGCACCTCGTGGATCGGTCGCGCTAGATAAAACGCGGCAGAATTTACCCCATTTAATTGTTTTGGATATTATGCTTCCAGACATTGATGGCTATGAAGTTTGCCGGCAGTTGCGGACCAATACGCGCACCAGTCATATCCCTGTAATTTTCCTAACGCAAAAAGATGAGCGAAGTGATCGCTTACAGGGATTAGAGTTGGGCGCTGACGATTATATTACCAAGCCGTTTGATATTGAGGAATTAAAGCTCAGAGTGCAAAACGCCATTGCCCGTGCTGAGCGCGAAAGCCTCACTGATCCACGTTCTGGCTTGCCTTCTGGCCGCCTTATAGAGGATCATCTACGCAAAATCATTCGAAGTGAAGAATGGGCATTGATGGATATTCGTGTTAATTATTTCCAGCCATTCAAGGAAGAATATGGCTTTGTCGCAGCCGATGATGTCCTGCGGTTCGCGGCGATGTTGCTCACTGAAATCGTTGATGAACATGGTTCGAATGAAGATTTTATTGGCCATGCAGGCGGCGATAATTTCATTGTCATCACAACAGAGAAAAATGTACCCAATATCCGGGATACAGTTATAGCTCGCTTTGGAGAAGAAATTCTCTCGCACTATAACTTCATGGATCGTGAGCAAGGTTTCATTGTAACGACGAGCGAGGCTGGCGAGCAAGAAAATGTACATCTGATGAATGCGGGGATTGGGGTGGTTACGTCTTCAGATCATCAGTTTGCAGATATTAGAGAAATTACAGAAATGGCTGCTGAGGCACGCCGTTCTGAATTATAGGTTTCCTTGATTTTCCCACGCCATTTTTCTTTTGATGTGAGAATCTCTGAATAGTTATGTTTGAACTAGGTGCCATTCCTTTAGGTGTAACATTGTTTCTCGTTGGGTTAGCATTTTTCTTCCTAACCTACGTTTTGTTGCGTGTGATCCCACAGAATATCTCCAATGCGAAGAGTTCTTCGCAGTTGGTGGTTGTTCCGGATGTGCCGCAGCATGATCATGCTGTATTAGTGGTTCAACCTGGGGGTCGGATCTCATTTATTAATCAGGAAGCTCGGAGCCGGTTCAATGTTTGGAACGAAGATCCCAACCTGGAACGTCTTGCCCGACGCGCCCGTCCTGGAAATGTTTTCTTGAGCTTGTGTGCGACGGAGGGAGAAGGGCATTTTTCCATTGATGGTCAAATGATGGAAGCGATTTCATATATTACACCCAATGGGAAGAGTAACGCCATTTTATTGTCATTTCAACCTGAAGAACAGTCTGTTTTAGTGCCAGAAGATGGCAGCCCTTCAAACCATACTGTTGAAATATTGACTTCCGTTAGTCAATCTATGGCAGCTAATCTAGAGTTAGAAGAGACTTTACATTCTATTCTCACAAGTGTAGAAAAACTAGTTCCTAGTGATTTTGCCGAGATCACAATATGGGATCCAGAAGAGGGTCATCTGATTCCCTATCGATTTGTGGGCGGTCCGGGCTTGGATCGCCAAATTGAAATTACTGAGGAGCGCTACCCGCTGGGAGAAGGGTATTCTGGATATGTAGCAGAGACTCGCAAACCTGTTTTGGTTGAGGATGTTGATACGTACCGGGACCTGAGACCAATTATTGATCGCCAGAAATATCCATTTCATTCGTATGTTGGATATCCACTTGTTATCGGGGGTGAGTTGATTGGCACACTTGATCTGACCTCTCTTGATAAAGACTCTTTCAACAATAATGATATTGACGTTCTGCGATTGCTTTCTGGTCAGGCAGCGATCGCGCTGCATAATGCGTTGCTATATCGGGAAGAAAAACGCCGGGCTCTAGAGCTTTCCAGCCTTGCCAACTTGACACAAGCTGTAAGCTCAGTGCGAGATTCAAGGGAACTATTTGCCAGGCTTGCGCAAGGAATATCCCCGCTCCTGGACGTTCAAATTACTGGGTTTTTGATTTTTGATGATGTCCACCGCAGGTTGGCTGCTCAAAATCCATTTGTTGGGGTTCCAGCCCAATTTGTGGATTTATACCAGGTTGAAATTCTTCCAGAATCCCCGGCAGACAAGATTTGGCGAGCACAGGAAAATCTTATCATTACGGATGCAGGCAATGATCCGCAAATGATTGATTTGGGTTTAGATCATCCTTCCAGGGCTGCGGGAATAAAGCATTCTGTATTGGTGCCGCTGAAAATCGGTGGTCGATCCTTAGGTTACTTGCAAGCTGCCAATAAAAAAGACGGCACCGCCTTTACACAGGATGATGTTCGTCTGTTGTCTATTGTCGCTGGTCAGGCTGCTCCGATTATAGAGAACGCAGACCTTGTACAGCAGTCGATTCAACGAGCAATGCGAGCAGAGGCACTTAGACGTATTGCCAGTTTGTCTGGTTCTGAAGCGGCTCTCGATGAAATTCTTAAATATTCTGTTATTGAATTGGCACGATTGTTGAAGGCAGATTCCGCAGCCGTATTTTTCTTAGAAGAAAGCGTTGGTGAATTACACGTTCATCAGGAATCGGTATATGGCGTGCCCGAAGAATTATTTGATCAGCTGGGAAGAATTCCCATTGAAGAGGCATTTTCAAAGTTTATTGTCACGAATAGTAAAGAGCCTTTTATTTCAGATAGCATTATTGAAGACCGCCGGGTTTTGCCGCCATATCGTATTCTTGCTGAAGCTTTGGGTGTTCTCTCCGTGGTTGATGTGCCGATGGTGTTTCGCGGACGTGGCTTAGGCGAGATAATGCTTGCGAGCAGCCGTGTTGAGCATTTCAATCGCAGCGATATCCAACTGATTATGACTGTTGCTGGGCAGCTTGCAGTCGCCGTTGAGCGTACAGCTTTGGCATCGCAAACAGATGAAGATCTTCGTGATCGTGTGGAGCAATTAACCGCCCTTACCCGAGTTGGACGAGAACTGCATTCATCGCTCAATTTGAAGCGTTTACTAAAACGTGTCTATGAAGAAGCCCTCAATACCACCCGAGCTGATTGTGGCACTATTCTGCTCTTCGAGAGGGATGAACAAAAGGAAGAGGATCCCAAATTCAAACTTCATATCGGAGATGAACCGGGCAAAGATTTGCACCCTTTGGAGCGAATAGTTTTTGAAAGGAATGCCCCCATTCTGATAGAAGATTTTTCGAAGCCACCTTCGAATCTCGATGAGTCCACGCTGAGGCCTGCTCACGAGAAAATTAGCTCTGCTTTGCTTGTACCCATTGCTTACCAAGGTAATGTAGTTGGCATTATTCACCTACATTCCGAACTACCCAGCCGCTTCAATGAAAGTTCCACACAGATTGCTCAGGCTTTGGCCGTTCAGGCAGCTGTTACGATCGGAAATGTGCGTCGATATCAGGATCAAATAAAAGATAATCGCGCATTGTCAAAACGCCTCAAAGCTCTTTCGGGAATTATGGATGCAACTGAAGATGCTTATTCAGATCAACCTTTGGAAAAGACGCTTCGGGATGTGGCTTCAGGAATTCGAGAGATTACTGCATTTGATGAGGTGTTGATTAGTATTATCGAGCAGAATGGTAGCTTGAAGTGGGTTTCCACCGCTGGAGTCTCTCCCGATAAATTGACTGCACTTAGAGAAGAGTCTCTGCTCTGGGATGATGTAGAAAGCGCTCTTAACTCTGAGCATTTGCTTGTGAATTCCTATTTCATACACGCTGAAGAAATATCTCAATTGTCAGAGTGGCAAAAGGTTCTTTCGTCTCCAAAGCAAGAAGAAGATAAGCAGAGTTCGATTATTCTGCAGCCCATCTATAAATCTGCTGTTGAACCATTGGGGCTGATTGCGGTTGCATCATTGCCAGATGACGGGTACCCTGATCCAATTTCATTGGAGATTTTGGCCGTGTTTGCGCATCAGGCTAGTCTTGTTATCGATCATCAAAAATTAGTAGATCAACTTGAATTCCAGGTGAAGAATAATGAATTGCAGCTTGACCTTGCAGGTGATGCTGCTGTGTCGCTGCTGTCACAAGCCCCACATTTGCATTCGGAACAACGCGTGAACGCAGTCCTCGAAGTGATAGAAAGTTTGGCGCGTCAGCCTGATCGTTTGGCGGTGCTTGAAACATTGGCAAAAGGGCTGATCTCACACCTGGATTTGGATAGTGCTCTCGTTGTTGAACGAGGTGAAGCTGGTCCCCAACTTCTTCACGCTCTTGGCGAGATTCCTCGGAAAGCAAACCTGGATGCCCTGTTAGGGCAGAGTAATCCCTTGATAAACAGTTTGAATGATGGACAGATTCATCTGGTAGCACAAGTGGATGATGATCCTAAATGGAGTTCTTCCCCATTATTAGAAGCATTAAGGGTAAAGGGATTTCTTTCCTTACCGATTCTGGCACAGGCTGGTGCTCCCTCAGCGGTGATCTTAAATAGTTCTGAGAATTTAGCTGAATTTTCGGCTGATGATGAAAGGTTATTCGGATTACTTGCTGCACAAACAGCAACAACCTTAAATAATCTCACCCTACTAACCGAAACAGGACAACGTCTTCGGGAGGGTTATTTGTTGCTTGAATTCAGCCGTCAGTTAGGGGGACTGGAGTCTGAGAGGGTAATCCGCTTGCTCACAGAGACTGCCTTTGATGTTGCTCAAACTGCCCAGGCATGTATGGCGGTGATCTTTCAGCCAGAGCGAGGCGTTTTACAACCTAAAGTAGCTGTCGGGTATGCCAATAATAGCTCAATGTTGAATATCGAGTTTGATATTGAGAATAATGTCATTGGTCAGGTATTTGATGAGAATAAAACGGTTCGTCTTGATGTAGTTGATTTTCATCAACATTACAATCTCGACCCAGAAGGCTTGTTGATTTATCGAGAAGCTACGGAAGGTGCATTGCCAGTTTCTAGTATGGTAGTGCCCATCCGCTCGGGACAAACTGTTTCCGGTGTATTAGTTCTCGATAATTTCCAGGATGTTGGCGCATTTTCAATTGATGATCAGGCTTTGGTAGGCTCTCTCTCTCGCCAGGTCGCCCTGACATTAGAAAACATTCGTTTGTATGAAGCTACTGAACAACGTGCCGAGCAATTGAGAGCATTGAGCACTGTAACTGCTGACATATCTACAAACCTTGAATTGAATCCATTAGTTGCGTCTTTGTTGGAAACCTTGGAAAATCTTGTCCCTTACGATACAGCTACCCTTTGGTTCCGAGAAGGAGATGAGCTTACAATACGTTCGGTGCGCGGCTTTGAGAATAATGAAGACCTCTTGGGATTAAGAACTACCGTTCATGAAAGCCGACTTTTTGCCGAAATGATCAGCACCAAACAACCCCTCTCAATCTCAGATATTCGGCAAGATGATCGCTTCCCTGAATTGCCCGCCGAAAGATTGGCATGGATGGCAGTACCAATGATAACTAAGGGTGAAGTGGTAGGCGTGATTGCCTTAGATAAGATCGAGATAGGCTTCTATGACAACGAGCACGGCCAAATCCTGACGACCTTCGCGAACCAGGCGGCAGTTGCTATGGAGAACGCTGAGTTGTACCGCCAATCCGTAGATCGGTCTAGAGAATTAGATCGACGCTCTCATCGTTTAGCACAAATTAATCACTTTATTAATGAAATTAGCAGCACACTAGATGTTGGGCGCCTTTTGGAACTAACCAGTAATGAAATTTCTAAGGCTCTTTCTTGCCATCAAATTTCTTCGTTGCTCCATAGGGATGGTGAGTTGAGTTTGCTATATGAACAACCTGTTCAAGGGCAAGATCTTCCCGAACATTTTCCTGATGCGCCAATAATTGAACGCCTTAAATTATCACTGGGTGTGTTCAGCACTGCCAATGTATTCGAAGAAGATGAATTAGAACCGTTGAGAGATTTCTTCAAACAGCGCAATACCATGGCTTTGTTAGTTCTGCCTTTGGTGACAGGTGTAGATGTGCATGGTTTCATTTTTGTGCAATCTAATCAACCGCATCGCTTTTCGGCCGATGAAATTGAACTCGCTAAGATTTTATCCAACCAGGCAGCGGTTGCCCTTCAAAACGCGTCCTTGTTCACGCAGACCAGGCAGCTCACAGAAGAATTGGAAGAGCGAGTTGAAGAGAGAACACAACAGCTTGAGCAGGAGCATCAACGGACTCAGGCCTTGTTACTTATCATGCGTGAGCTATCGGCGAGTTTGGATTTGGATCATGTGCTCAACCGAACCTTAAAATTACTCAACGAGATTTCACGAGCAGAACAAAGCACAATCCTGTTATTAAAGCCGACCGAGGAAACATTCTATTATCGCGCATCTTTAGGTTATACAGAACCACCTCCAATCGGTGGGCGCTCGACAGAGTTGAGCACGACAGATGGTTTGGCTGGTTGGATTGTATCTCAGCGTGAAGGAGTTTTGATCGAGGATCTAAAAGGTGATGAACGTTGGGTTCAAGAAGGGGATATAAAATCTCATCACCGTAGTGCTATGGGGGTGCCATTACTTGTTGGTGCTGAGCTTTTGGGCGTCATGTTGCTATTCCACCGTGAGGCAGCACATTTCATCCCCGATCAAATGGAAATGGTTCAGGCAGCCGCTAATCAAATAGCTGTTTCAATCAATAATGCTGAGTTGTTTAATTTGATACGCGAGCAAGCCGAGCGGCTAGGAAATATGCTTCGCACACAGCAAATCGAAACGAGCCGCTCAAGATCAATTCTTGAAGCTGTTGCTGATGGTGTTCTGGTTACCGATTCGGATAGCCGGATTACTCTCTTTAATGAATCGGCGCAGCAAATATTGGGGTTAGATCGCGGAGAGGTTGTCGGAAAATCGCTAGAAAACTTTAGTGGTTTGTTTAGTGGTGCAGCCCAAACCTGGTTGGACACAATTTCTGAATGGTCGACTAAGCCAGGCGCATACGGTGATGCGGGAACATTTGCCGAGCGCATAACCTTGGATGATGGACGCTACGTTGCAATTCACCTCGCGCCAGTTCAAATGCAAGAAGAATTTCTAGGTACGGTGACCATTTTTCGTGATATTACACATCAAGTAGAAGTGGATCGACTCAAATCGGAATTTGTGGCCACGGTGAGCCATGAATTACGCACGCCGATGACTTCAATAAAAGGTTATGTTGAAGTGCTTCTCATGGGCGCAGCAGGCGAGCTATCTGAGCAGCAAGTACAATTTTTGGATGTTGTCCAAACGAATACTGAACGATTGAATATTTTGGTCAATGACTTGCTAGATGTTTCAAGAATCGATGCTGGTAAATATGAACTGGCAATGCAGCCATTGCGGTTGCAAGATTTAGCCGAAGCGGTTGTTTTGGACCAACTAAATCAGGCAGAAACTGCTAATAAACCCATATCAATTGAATATAGCATCCCAGTGGATTTACCGCGAGTTCGCGGAGACAGGGATCGTGTGCGTCAGATCTTATCGAATCTGGTTAGAAATGCCTATCACTATACACCTGCTAACGGAAAAATAGAAATTCAAGCTGTTTTGTTGGATGAAGAAATTCAGGTGGATGTTACGGATGATGGAATAGGAATTACTGCAGAAGAACAGGAAAGGATATTTGAACGCTTTTATCGTGGAGAAGATCCCCTTGTTTTAGCTACATCAGGGACGGGGTTGGGTTTAGCCATCGTCCAGCAGCTAATTGAGCTGCATGGTGGCCGGATTTGGGTTAAGAGTGATGGGATTCTGGGAAAAGGAAGTACTTTCTCCTTCATTCTACCAATATTCAAAGATGAGTAGAGGAAAATATGGCAAAAATATTAATTGCGGAAGATGAAATAGATATAAGAAATTTGATCACATTTACTTTGCGCTTTGCTGGACATGAAATTATTGCTACGAGTAATGGCGCCGAAGCCGTGGAAAAAGCACAAGAAATGGCTGCTCAAAATGAGTTGCCGGAATTAATCCTGATGGATGTCCGCATGCCTCGCATGACAGGCTACGAAGCCTGCAAACAAATCAAAGCCGATGATAGATTAGTACATATCCCCGTAGCCTTCCTATCTGCAAAAGGGCAAGATTCTGAGGTGAAAGAAGGTTTTGAAGTTGGCGCAGTTGACTATATTATCAAACCCTTTGCGCCAGATCAGCTAACCAGCAAAGTGGAAGAGTTGTTAAAGCAAGCTAACGCATAAGAAAAAACTACTGCAATGAGCGCGATTATTCTTGACGACGATATTGTCCATTACGAAGTTCTTGGGCGCGGCCGCCCGATAGTTTTCTTGCATGGGTGGGTTGGATCCTGGCGATATTGGATTCCATCGATGCAGGCCGCCTCGGTCAGTTTTCGCGCCTATGCCCTTGATATGTGGGGTTTTGGTGATTCGGCTAAGAACACCAGCCGCTATTTGCTTTCGCAGCAATTGAATTTGCTCAAAAGTTTTCTAAATAAGTTGGGGATTGGAAAAGTCGCGCTGGTGGGGCATGGCCTGGGAGCCATTGTTGCTTTGCTATTCAGCGAGGAAAACCCCCAATATGTAGATCGAGTGATGGCCGTCGCGGTACCCCTAGACTTAAACCAAATCAATCCGCGTATGATCCAGAATTCGCCAGAGGCACTTGCCAATTGGTTGTTGGGCTCAACACCTGATTCTGAAGCCGCTCGGAACGAAGCGCCAAAAGCAGATCAGGACGCAATTTATCACTCACTGCGTCATCTGGACAAAGCGAATATCGCAGAATTGCCCTCTCGGCTGTCTTTACCTTGTTTATTGGTTCACGGGCAGAATGACCAGGCAATAAGCGTTGTTGGAAATGACCAGGCTGCCCAACTCCCAGCACATTTTCACTTCCTGCGCTTCGATAATGCAGGCCACTTTCCAATGTTGGATATGCCCAATAAATTCAACCGTCTTATGACTGATTTCATGGCGCTCTCTGGAGGTGAGAGCCCTCGTAAGCTAGATTTGAAGGAGGAATGGAAGAGACGAGTTCGCTAAGTTTATTGGTATCAGGAGTTATCTCATGCAGCAATATTTAGATTTGATGAGAAAAATACTAAACGAGGGGGTCGAAAAATCCGACCGTACTGGTACTGGAACACGTGCGATTTTTGGCTGTCAGATGCGCTTTGATCTCAGTGAAGGATTCCCATTACTTACAACCAAAAAATTACATACCAAGTCGATAATTTATGAGTTGCTGTGGTTTTTGAGGGGTGATACCAATATCGATTATCTTCAACAGCATGGCGTTCGCATTTGGAATGAGTGGGCTGATGAGAACGGAGATCTAGGGCCGGTTTACGGCGCCCAGTGGCGATCGTGGTCAACCGCGGATGGACAGGTGGTAGACCAAATCTCAGAGTTGATCCAGGATATCAAAGCGAATCCTGCCTCCAGGCGTTTGATCGTCAGCGCTTGGAATGTGGGCGAAATCGAGAAGATGGCTTTGCCGCCCTGTCACTTGCTCTTTCAATTCTATGTCGCTGATGGCAAACTCTCCTGTCAACTCTATCAGCGTTCGGCGGATGTGTTTTTAGGGGTGCCGTTTAATATTGCTTCGTATGCCTTGTTGACCATGGTGGTCGCCCAAGTTTGTGGGTTTCAGCCAGGGGATTTCGTGCACACCTTTGGGGATGCGCATTTGTATAACGATCATCTCGAGCAGGCTCAACTTCAATTAACAAGATCACCTTACCCCTTAGCGCAGATGGTCATCAACCCCGATGTCAAGGATATCTTAGGGTTTGATTATTCGGATTTCGAACTGCAAAAATATCGGGCTCATCCTCATATAAAAGCGAAAGTATCCGTTTGATGCGCATTTCGATCATTGTGGCAATGGATGAGAATGGGGGCATTGGTTTTGAAAGTCATCTTCCCTGGCGATTATCAACCGATATGAAGCGCTTCAAACAACTTACTATGGGGCATCACCTTGTTGTGGGTCGCAAAACTTTTGAGAGCATTGGGCGTCTCCTACCTGGACGTCGCATGATCGTGATGACACGATCGAGAGAATTCCATTACGCGGGTGTTGACATTGTCGATTCTTTGGAAGCTGCGATAGCACTATCGGAGAAAAGAGATGAAGATGAATTATTTATCGGTGGGGGTTCCGAAATTTATCGACTCGCGTTGCCGTTTACAGACCGGATTTATCTTACTTGGGTTCACGCACAAATCAAAGCTGATGTACACTTTCCAAAATTTGATATTAGCAGTTGGAATGAAATTTCAAGGGCAGAGTTTGAAGCTGACAAATTCAATCAATACCCCACAGCATTTTCGATTCTCGAGAAAGGTGCTTGACGCTCTCTGGTGCGTATGATAATATATCGGTCGCTTGGTCCCGTAGTGTAGCGGTTTAACATGCCGGCCTGTCAAGCCGGAGATCGCGGGTTCGAATCCCGTCGGGACCGCTGATGGACAAACTTTATTCAGACGCATGTGTCAAATGCAGT
>JACKQG010006431.1_pt1 | contig 10482 bp, 14 predicted proteins | sample 8237621 | NCBI WGS metagenome assembly JACKQG01 (sample SAMN15677084, study PRJNA649215) | marine metagenome | biome: marine; feature: Black Sea; material: saline water; isolation source: suspended particulate matter (SPM) from the Black Sea western gyre | collected 2013-06-09/2013-06-10 | depth...
CCTGGAACAGGTACAAAATCAAAATATAAATACAAATGAGTGATATACAAAAAAGATCGTTTACCGCAGACGTTGAGGTAAGGGGTGTAGATGGTAAGCCAGTTCAATTACATGGGCTGGTAAAAGTCAATGTGCGGAGTGTCGATTTAGGGGGCTTCCGTGAGGTGTTAATGCCTGGGGTGTTTGATAACATTTTAGATCAGGACGTAAGGGGACTGGTAAACCATAATGAGGATTTACTATTAGGCCGTACCAAAAGCGGTACTATGCGAATGGCATTAGATGAGGGTGGCAACCTGGGGTATGTCATTGACCTCCCAGACACAACCTATGCCAGGGATATACAACTGTCCGTTAAGCGTGGCGACATTGACGGGACTTCGTTTGCTTTTCGGGTTGCTCCCGATGGGGTTAAGTGGATTGAGGAGGAGGACGGGACTGTGATTAGACAGGTAACGGCCTTTTCTATGTTGCGGGATTTAAGCCCCGTGACCTATCCAGCCTACCCAGATGATGAGGTGAGTTTACGGAGTGAATTTGACGATTACAAAAAATCAAAAGAAAAACCAGAACCAGAACCCAAACCAGAGGACAGCCCTGATGATGATTTGGGTACTATAAAACAGAGAATGAGATTAATTGAAATACTTTAGATTAAACGGCCTTGTGAGAGGCGAATATTAACCAACACCATTAATAAAAATGAAAATTTTAAAAGACAAATTGGAGAAGCGTGGTGGCCTTATCAATGACATGAAAGAAATCGTTAGCAAGGCCGAAGCGGAGAACAGGGGATTGACTGATGAGGAGCAGACCCAATGGGGTGAGCTGGACACAGAACAGGAAGCCCTGAAGAAAGAAGTTGATATACTCGAAAGACAGGAGAAAATCAACCAGGAGGAAACCAAACGGCTCGAAGCTATTGAGATCGAAATTCAGGCTGATCCCGAAGCAGAGAAGCGTAAAGTTAATGATGCTTTCAGGGATTACTGTTTGAACGGTGATGGAAAAATGAAACCAGCTAACCGGGAAATTCTGGAAACAAGAGCTAATCAAACTGTTGGCACGGATGCCCAGGGTGGTTATCTTGTACCTGAAGGATTTAAGGCAGAACTTGAGAAAGCTATGCTTCCTTATGTCAAGGTTTGGGACTTTGCCCGTATCCTGACAACTAATACAGGCGGGGACATCCCTTGGCCTACAATGAATGACACCTCTAATAAAGGACGTTTACTGGCCGAAGAAGGTGCTTTAACAGCTACCGGGATTACTTTTGGATCGGTTACATTGAAGGATTACCTTTGGAGTTCCGATGTTGTAAAGGCTTCAGTTCAGTTGCTCCAGGATTCAGCTTTGCCTATTGAAACGATCATAGCAGAGGCATTAGCTGAAAGACTTGGAAGGGTGCAAAACCAGTACTTCACTACCGGAACCGGGTCAAGTCAACCCGAAGGGACAGTTACCAATGCTTCCGATTCAGGCGAGGTAAGTTTGATTGCCGGCCCAACACGGGATAACATTGTAGGGTTGTATCATTCCCTCAATGCAGATTACCGTAAAAACGGTACGTTCATGTTTGAAGACCTTTTACTCAAGAGCTTAAAATTACTTGAGATCGGGACCGCAGATGCACGGCCTTTGTGGCAACCATCAATGAGGGTAGGGGAGCCTGATACTATCGAGGGCCGTCCTTACATCATCAATGATGAAATGGCTTCGCTGGGAAGTGGAAATACCATCATGTTATTTGGTGATTTTAAAAAGTTTGTTATCAGGCGGGTTGCAGGATACAACCTTGTACGCCTGAATGAGCTTTACATGGCTAACCTTTTGATTGGATTTGTGGCCTATACACGGTCATCCTCTCACGTTCTTAACGCTGGGACTAATCCTATTAAAAAACTGGTTTGCGGTACTACCTAATCTTTAGCGTGGATTTGGCAACGTGGTAACGGGAGGGGGCAACCCCTCCTAATTCCACCTAAAACCTAAAGCGTATGGTAAAGATTATATCCAGGGTTTCAGCGGGGAAAATTCGCAAGGGCGAAACTATAAACCTCAAAAAAAAGGATGCAGAATATTGGATTAAAAGTGGCCTGGGTGAGTATGTAGATGATTTTACATTTCCAAAAGCCCCTGTAATCCATAAGCCCAAAAAGCTGAAAGTGGAAAAGATACCCAAACCACGGAGGAGAAAAAAAGCGGTGGTTATGGCAAAGGTAAAACCAAAAGCAGAGGAAGCGAGGATTTAAAATAAGATGAAATGAAACTGATAACCGCACCGACATCTGAACCTATCACATTGGCAGAAGCAAAACTTCACTTGAAGATTGAAACTGCAGACACGGATGAGGACACATGGATAGAGGACACTTTGATACCTACTGCAAGGCAAATGGTTGAGGAGTACACCCGGAGGGCATTGTTAGATCAAACCTGGGAGCTTCAAATGGATTCGTTTTCAGAAACAGAATACTCGTTAGAAAAAACACCCGTGCAGTCGATCACTTCGGTAAAGTATTATGATGCGGATAGCGTGGAACAAACCCTTTCAAGTTCTGTTTATACCCTGGATGAAAGTGACGAGCCTAACAAGATCATCCTGGCTTACGATCAGTCCTGGCCTACCAACAGGGGGTTTACCAATGATGTTAAAATACGGTTTCTGGCTGGGTATGCTTCTGCTGCCCTGGTTCCGGGTCCCCTAAAGAGTGCCATGCTTTTGATCATAGGACACCTTTACGAAAACCGTGAGGAGGTGATAACGGGTACTATGGTAACGAACCTCCCTAAAGGATCTGAATATTTAATGAACCCTTATAGATTGTTTACATTTTGAGAGGCGGGGACTTAGATAGGAGAGTGATCATTTACACAGCTACCACGGCCACGGATGCTTATGGCCAGGACGTAGCAACCGATGCAATATTAGCAACGGTCTGGGCAAAGATTACCCCCGTAGGGGGTGGTGAGGACACGGAAGGAAACAAGGTAACAGCCTCCAACCGTGTGATGTTTACGATCAGGTATAGAACCGATGTAACAGAAAAGATGAAAGTTAAATTTGATTCAGAATATTACGATATATTAACGATTGAAAAACCAGACCGTAAAAGGCGGTTAGAGATAACAGGGGAAAAGCGGTACTAATGATTGCAGTTAAAATACAGGCAGATCCACAGGATGTCAGAAGGGCAAGAAAACAATTTAATATGTTGACCCGTGACGTTCAGGATAAGATATTCAGGGCTGTACTGCGTAAACAAGCTAAACCCGTTGAAAAGAAAATGAGAGAACTTGCACCCGTTTCTGAGCATGGGTCGAGTTCAAAACAATACGGCTCCCGTTCTCACCCCGCTGGTTATTTAAAAGCGAGTATTGGGATTATAGCAAGCCGGAAAGGGAAATACCCTACTGTTTGGGTTAGGCCACGATTCAAAGGGAAGTGGGATCCCTGGTATGAACATTTCCCAATAGGGGGCTATACACGACACGGCCAGGGAACACCAAACCCATTCATTGACAAAGCGTGGAACGCAACAAAAGCGGGGGTTAAAAGCGGGATAAAAAGCGATATGGACAGGATGGTACAAGAACGGATTAACAGGTTATGAGTAACGCAGTTTCGGACATAGGCAAGGCTTTACACAGTTTGATAGATGCAACGGTATCTATATATCCTACTGTAGCCCCGCAGAACACTTCCGGGACGTATGCTGTATATGATATATTAAGGGTTGAGCCTGATATGGTGAAACAGGAAGTATCCTGGGCAGATGATGCAACGGTACTTGTTACGATCTATGCCAATACAAGGGCATTAGCCCAAACGGCTGCAAAGGCTATCCGTACCATATTAGATCAATACAACGGAACAGCTGGGACGGTTTACATAGATTCAGCTTACTTCGTGACTGAACAAACAGAATGGGATGAGGACTTGAAAAAATATATAACGATCACAGAATATTTAATACGAACACTTAATACATAATTGAAATGGCAACAGTAGTAAACGGAAAGAACTTCCTTTTGTATGTAGATGGGGAGGCAGTAGCAGGGTCAACTTCATGTAAGTTAACTCTTAACCACGATGAAAGGGATACGTTCACCAAAGATGAAACATGGCAGACGTATGCCGAAGGCAAACGTAGCTGGGAGGTATCGTGTGACGGCATGGTAGCTTTTGATGCTTCGGGGTATGAGTTTGATGAACTCACAGACCTGGTAGTAAACCGCACCCAGGTACATCTTAAAATGATGACAGGAACAAGCGGGGATTCCTACTGGCATGGAGAGGGTTATATCAAGTCTATTGATATGGATGCCGGGAATGAGGAAAGCGTAACCTATACAGCTTCATTTGTAGGAACCGGAGTATTGACAAAGGCTGCTCATACCTAAAAAGTTGACTGCCTGACATTAACGATTTAAACTAAACGAAAATGGCAGTAACAGCGGGAATAATAAACGGAACAGACCTTTGTATTTATGCAGCGGGGACGAAAATAGCTTACTCTCAATCTTGCAAGTTAAGTCTAAACTTAGACATGCGGGACACGACTACCAAAGATAGCTCCGGGTGGAAAACGATCCTGCCCGGATTACAGAGCTGGACTATGGAAACAAGCGGGCTGATAACTTTTGACACAGCTCACAACTACGCTTACCTAATGAACCTTGTGTTAAACAAGACCTCTATAGCCTTACTTTTTAAGACTGCAAATGCGGATGACTTTACCTTCGGGGGGAACGCTTATCTACAAAATGTAAGCATAGATTCCCCTAACCAGGCTAATGTCACTTTCGCTGCATCTTTTGTAGGCAACGGAGCATTGACTTTAACCGGGTCAACACCTGACTAAACGATACGATATGCAAACAGTAAACATTGGAGGCAAAGAAAGACCTATAAAAATTGGGTTTAATACTCTTGCAGAATTTGGCCGGAGAACTGGGATCACCCTTAGCGGGCTTCAGAATTTGGGGGACACTTTGACCATTGCCAATACGATTACTTTGATATGGTGCATACTGAAAGAGGGAGCGAGAAAAGAGGGGATGGAGTTTACCACCGAAGCCGGAGGTAAACAGGTGCCTATTGACGAGTATATAGTGGGGGACTGGCTGGACGAAGATCCAAACCTGATAGCTGAAATTATGGACTACTATGGGGAGTCCCAGGCCCCGGCTGATAAAAAAAAACAAGCGAAGGCGGTGAAGTAGGTGAGGAGATCACATGGGATTACCTTTTGGAAGTAGGCTTGGGAACGATGGGGATGAGTGCGGACGAGTTCTGGGATTTGTCCCCCAGGGAGTTCCATTTCAAGATGAAGGGCTATTACGAAAGGGAGATGCTCAAGGAACAGGAAGCATGGGAAAGGTCACGCTGGGAATCGTATTTAATGGTCCTGGCTCACGGTGATGGGAAAAAACAGATAACTCCACAAGACCTGATCGTGTTCCCCTGGGAAAAAGATAAAAAAACAACGGTGAAACCTATCACTCAAGAGGAGTTAGAACGAGCAAAGAAGCTATACGATGGCCATAAACCTGGCAGTTAAAATATCGGGCAACATTGACCCACTTCTTAAATCTTTAAGAAAAGCGGAGAGGTCAATGAATAAGTTCAGTCGCAACATGACACGGGTGGGTAAGACGTTAACTACTTCGTTAACTTTACCTATTGCCGGGTTAGGATTTCTGGCCGGAAAAACGTTTGCAGACTTCGAGCAGTCAATGGCAAAGGTCAAAGCTGTTTCCGGTGCTACGGGTGATGAGTTCAAAAAGTTGGAGAAACTTGCTTTAGATTTAGGTGCGAGTACGAGGTTTACAGCTTCACAGGTTGCGGAGCTTCAGTTGAATTATTCCAAACTTGGCTTCATCCCTGATGAGATAACAAAGATCACAGAGGCTACCCTTGACCTTGCTCTGGCTTCGGGTGAAGATTTGGCCACGTCTGCTACTGTTGCGGGTTCTACATTGAGGGCGTTTGGTTTACAGGCCGAAGATATGATTATGGTTACTGATGTAATGGCTAAATCGTTTTCATCTTCTGCTTTAGACCTTATGAAATTCCAAGTTTCCATGAGTTCTGTTGCCCCTGTTGCAAAGGCATTGGGGTTGTCTTTACAGGAAACTACTGCCATGCTTGGGGTGATGATTAACAATGGTATTGAGGCCTCCACGGCTGGTACTATGTTAAGGAATATGATGCTCAAAGCAACCGCAGACGGGTTTACAATGTCGGAGGCTTTTGCTGCTATCAACTCCTCAACCGATAAGGCGGGGAAAGCCCTTGAATACTTTGATAAAAGGGCTGTTGCCTCTGCTATTGTCATATCTGAAAATAGCACATCGTTACAAAAGCTAACTACAACTTTAGACAACTCCAAAGGGGCTGCTGGTGAAATGGCTGATATTATGGACAATACCATGCAAGGGGCATTGTTCCGTATGAAGTCTGCCCTGGAGGGTGCTGGGATAGCGTTTGGTGAAGTGTTAGCCCCCGCTGTACAATCTGTTGCCAAAGGAATATCTGAACTTGCAACGTGGTTTAAGGATCTTTCCCCTACAATGAAAAAGATTATCACAATAGTTGCCGGGGTCACGGCTGCTATTGGCCCTCTGTTGTTTATTATCGGTAAAATACCTGGGATACTTGCAGCTGTTGTTGGTGGTTTTTCAGTTCTTACCGGGGCTTTTGTGAAGTTCACAGCCCTAATCGCTGCTAATCCAATAGGAGCTTTAATAACAGTTATCGGTTTGGCTGCTGCTGCTTTAACCCCGTATATCCTAAGAACAAGGGAGGCTGCCGAAGCACAATGGAAGTTAGGAGATGCTATTAAAGATACGAGTTCTGCCCTGGGGCAACAGGTATGGGCTACGTTGGTGCAGGGTATTGATCGTTCAGTACAAGGGATGATTAAGTTTACAGGGTCGTTAGCTAATCTTGAAGATAATCTTACCGAACTTTCACGGGGTGAACTTGAAAGCCTCCGATTATACCTAAGTGAGTTAATACCCGAAGCCACACGGGATGCAGCGAATGAAACCAGCAACCTTATAAAGCAGGCTACGCTTAAACGGTTAGCCGGGTATAGAGCTGCACTCGATTTAGTTACCCAGGAACTTAAAAAATATAAGAAACAAATAGATCTAATTACTGGTGGTGGTGGTGAGATACCGGGACTTGCACCGACAACCCCCGGACAAGCGGGATTTGGTGATCAGCGCTCACAGGCTAAAGTATTTGGACTGGTTGAAGATTCCGACGAAAGAGGTACATCTCTTTGGCCGTTTCAAACCACCGCAGCGGTTAAATATAAGGATACCATTGTTGATATAACCAAAAAAATCAATGTTTACCGGGATGCTTTTAATGAAATAGCTGAAAATGCCGGAGGTATCTTTAGCCGGGTGTCAAGTATGTTTAATAAAATCGGTGATCTTGCTATTGAGATAGCAAATAAGTTTAAGAAGGGCTGGAAAAATGCGTTTGAACTGATAGCAAGTATAGCATCTGATGTTGTCGGTATGATCGGTGATATTCTAAATGAAAGTCATCAAAGGGATTTAGACAGGCTAAACGAAAAACAGGACCGAGAACGGGAACGAATAGAAAACTCATTACTTTCAGAAGAACAGAAGGCGAAGGCATTACATAAATTAGATAAAGATTCAGAGAAAAAACGGAAAGAGATAGCACGGGAACAGGCGAAAGATGCAAAGGCTATTGCAGTAATCCAGGCTATAATTGCAGGGGCATTAGCAGTTGTAACAGCCCTGTCAATGATGCCTCCACCTAAAGGTGTGGCATTGGCTATAATTGTCGGTGCATTGGCAGCGATACAGATTGGTGTAATCTTATCAGCCCCCCTCCCTGCCCTTGCCGAAGGTGGGCTGGCGTTTGCCCCTACAATGGCTATGGTCGGGGATAACCCTAATGCACGAATAGACCCGGAAATAATCGCACCCCTTAGTAAATTAAAAGCGTTTATGGGAGAAGGTCAACCTGTGGAAGTTTACGGAATATTATCAGGAGAAACTATTTTACTATCCTCCAAACGGGCAGCAGACACCCGCAATAGAACAAGGGGGACGTATGGGGGTTAGAAATAAAAAGAGAAAATAGAAGTCATGGGCGTCCGGCTGCGTAACGAGTTTAAAAGTATTGATAACATTGATTGGAAGATTGACGTGATAGATGAGGATTATGCTGCAGGTATTCTTACGTTTGAAACCGAATCCCCCGGCTTCCAGTTAAAATATGCAGCGGGTGATGAACCCTGGGACCCTATTCATGGCTCACAGGCTAAAGTATTTGGACTGGTTGAAGATTCCGACCTTGAGGACTTGATAGACGACCTTGCCGATGCGGGTGAGGATAGGTTTTTTGTGAAGATTTACAAAGATGCTTCATTATACTGGACCGGGAAAATGCTTATCGACCAGGCTTCTAAACAAGACCAGTATTACCCCTATGCTTTTGACATGACTTTTACCGATGGGGTAGGTGCATTAAAAGACATTGACTTTGATAATTCAGGGACATTATACACGGGCCGGGAAGATATTACAGGTATCATATTAAAGATACTCGATAAGACGGGCATAGCGGATCAGTTTGGGGCTAATGATGATTTTCTGAAAACCTGTGTTCATTGGTACGACGCTCACCACCCGGATCCGTTCTATGCAAAGTGGTGTCCTTTGAAATATACGGACATTGATCACATGGCCTTTTATGATTACGAGAACGAGGAGGACAAACCAAAGAAATGCTGGGATATATTAGAGGATATTTTAGCCACGTTCGGATGTCAACTCAAACAGGCCGATGGGGTATTCCAGATCATCCAGCCTAACGAGCTTATAAATGAAACGATAATGACCCGCACCTTTGACAAGTCGGGTACGTTCAACTCCTATGCTTATTTCGAGCAATACATGGTCAACAGCGGGAGTTATGACAAGTTGGCCGGGGGTATTACCAAATACCTTCCTCCTTTACAATACGTTCAACGGAAGTACTTATATAGGCAAAGCCCCGAAGGGACAAACATCATACCAGAACAGGAGAAATATGAAACTGCTGTAAACTTCATAACTGATATTTCAGGTGGTAATGATGAGTATTTACAGTTTGCTGGTACGGTGATGCAGACGTTAGAGCTTTCCGAAGTTCAGGATCCGTTTAGGATAAAGTGGCGTATGGACATTGTAATTACAAAATCCGATGCCTCAAAACGATATTTATACAACGGCCCTAACGGTACGGAGGCTTACAGCTGGTCAACAGATTCCAGTCATCATGTTACAATATGGAGTATGCTGGGAATGAACCAGCGGTTGTATTACAAAGTTCCTTTTACTACCCACTTTAATACAAACGAAATACCCTGGGATGCTACCGGGACTTTCCAGTTTAGGTTTGTGAATTTCTATGATGAGCAAGGGAATAAACCTATTAATTTAACTGGCACATGGTCCTTCGATTACCTGTGTGATTTTCATTTAATGTTAATCTACGAGAACCAGATAGCGCCCGAAGGGGTGTTGATCTTCAAGGCTGAAAACGATAATACGGGTGAATACTCCAAAGCGTTGGAGTTGCCGGATTCGCACATTGGGGACGGGCCTAACCTTTACTCTTTGGGTCGTTTGGAAACTTCGGACGGATCGACAACCATTAACTCATCACTATGGGGGTTTAAGACCGGGGCGAGGGATAAAAAGATCCATCAGCTTTTGGTTAATGAAACGATGTCGAGGAGGCAGCAACCTGTTGATGTGTTTAATGCTTCTTATGTTTCATCAGCTTATTCTGGTGAGAAGTGTTTTCTAGTTGGGGCTGCTGTTTATATACCTATGAATATAACACTTTCAGCTAAAGATGATATATGGCAGGGTCAATGGTGGAAGCTGAAGTTATCGGGCTACACTCCTGAAACGGGATTGTGGATTGAGCCGGCTGTCTATGAGGCAGGGTTTGTATGGAACCTGAAAAACTGGTCTACTCAAAATTTGGTTGAAGATGAGGAGGACGTACAAACGAGGATTAAAAACCAGACGGGGTTAGAGAGTAATATAGACCAGGATATGTTAGGCCGTATCCAGACTGTTACTGATTTGTTAAAGATAGCTCAACTCAATGAAGATATCGCAGTAGGGGACGTTAAAACCACCCTTACGGTAGATTTAATGGACACCGCTGTACTGCAGGCTGGGGACGTTATCCGTCTTGTGACACAAGGCGGGGGGTTCTATGAGGAGCTGGTAGTATCTTCAGATCAAGACCCTGGCGCCGTTTCCATAAGCATAGTAAGCAATACGTTCGAGAACGATTTCCCTTTGGGGAGCAAGATAATTATGTCAATATATAAACTGATAGGTAAAATAGGAAGGTACTGGATTCTTGACGACGGCAAATGGAGAGATGCCGGGCGTTGGGATGATTCAGATAAATGGAAGGACACTTAA
>JACKQG010007955.1_pt1 | contig 10481 bp, 9 predicted proteins | sample 8237621 | NCBI WGS metagenome assembly JACKQG01 (sample SAMN15677084, study PRJNA649215) | marine metagenome | biome: marine; feature: Black Sea; material: saline water; isolation source: suspended particulate matter (SPM) from the Black Sea western gyre | collected 2013-06-09/2013-06-10 | depth...
TAAATCAATCTGAGTACAACCATATCTGGCTGGTTGGTGGCGGTAAAACAGCATCAACATTTTTACAGGCCGGTATATTGGACGAGCTAATCGTATCTTATATCCCAATTGCGCTGGGCTCCGGGATCCCACTCTTTTCCGCGCCTGCCGTCGAAGCGGAAATAGAGATTATCGGCAGCGACGATCATCCCGGTGGGGTAGTTCAGATTACCTATCGAATAAAATTCTGAATGGCTGATAACTATTCACTGACCGCCAAACTTTATGATCCATTGTTACACATGGCGATACGTCCAATCCGTCAAGCTGTGCTGCAAGAGTTGGCCGATAATCAGCAAGACGCCATAGTTGATCTTTGTTGTGGCACCGGCAACCAGATGAAGTTGTTAACCCACAATGGCTTCACCGATCTGCATTGTGTGGACCTATCACCCGAAATGCTGGCAATTGCCAAGCAGGGTGACTACCCGATTAATATTTATGAGCGTGACGCCACCGCCACCGGATTTGACAACGGTCGCTTCGATGCGGACATCATCAGTTTCGCCCTCCATGAAAAAGAACGCTCCATCCGTGCAAGGTTATTGACGGAGGCACACCGGATTTTAAAACCGGTTAGCAGATTACTGATCGTTGATTATGTTTTTGATGACCGGACAAAATTGTCGGCACGCTATGCCATCAGTCTGGTGGAATGGATCGCCGGTGACGATCACTACCTAAATTTCAAAGATTATATTACTAACGGTGGGCTGCCGAATCTGGTCGATCCAGGAAAGTTTATTTGTTTCAAGGCTACGCGCATACTTCTGAACAGTGTAATTTTTAGTGTTTATCGGAAGCGTTAAAAATTATCTTAGACTAACAATCCGTCATAAAAATTCTACTCATGAAAAAACTACTCCTGCTAATTCCCACACTTATTCTCACCCTTGTTGCCGAAGAACCACTCTTCCAATTTGCTTGGTTTTCAGACACGCATATCGGCAGCTCCACTGCCGCGGAGGATCTGCGCCGGGCCGTTGCCGATGTCAATACTGAAGACGTCGATTTCACCATAATTTCCGGTGATATTACTGAGCTGGATATCAACGGTTACTTAGATACCGCTAAAGTAATCCTCGATGAATTGCTGGTGCCCTATTACATCATCCCCGGTAATCACGATACCAAGTGGTCAGCGTCGGGGACGCGGAAATTCATTGATCTCTGGGGCGATGATAAATTCAATTTCGAATATGAAAATATCCGTTTCATTGGCATTCATCAGGGACCGCTCCTGCGGATGGGTGACGGATACATCGCACCTGAGGATTTAAACTGGCTCGACACACTGCTCACCAATCTACCAGACCCTGACCAGAAATTATTCCTTGTTACTCATTACCCGTTGGATCCTTCGGTCAGTAACTGGTATCAATACCTGGATATAATTAAAAACCATAATGCGCAGCTGATTCTTCACGGCCACGGTCACGCCAATCGGGCAATTGCCTACGAGGGAGTACCTGCTATAATGGGGCGCTCCACCCTGCGGCGCAATGAACTAGCCGGTGGATATAATATTGTGACGGTCTGGCCTGACAGTGCCGTATTTAACGAGCGCACACCCGGTTTAGAAACTCAGCCTGCCTGGCACGTACAGTCACTGGGAAAACGCATTTATCCGGATTCAATCAGCTACCAGCGACCGGATTTTTCGATTAACGATATTTATCCTGAAGTGCAAGTTCGCTGGAGTTATGATACAGGTTATGCTATTACTTCGGCTGCAGTTGTCAGCGATATGACGACAATCATCGCTGACGGTGGTGGTAACATTACTGCTTTGAACACTGAAACCGGTATAATCCTATGGTCTCAACAACTTAACGCCCCGACCTATTCCACTCCGGCGATTGCTGAAAACCAGGTTGTTGTCAGTGCCACCGATTCCAGTATCTATAGTTTTGCAATAAAAGATGGTTCATTGTTATGGAAAGTCAAAACCGGCGCGCCAGTGGTTGCTTCACCAGTCATTTACAACCAGATCGTTTATTGCGGAAGCAGCGATGGTATCTTCCGGGCAATCGATTTGCATTCCGGGCAACTGCAATGGAATTCTGAAGGTATTAATGGTTTTGTTGAGACTACTCCTTTGATTCACAAAAATAAAGTCATATTTGGCGCCTGGGATGGTTATCTGTACGCGCTGAACGCCAAGACCGGACGTTTAAAATGGAAGTGGAACGATGGCCTCGAAGGTGTTTTGTATTCACCAGCCGCTTGCATCCCAGTAGCGTCGGACAATAAAATATATATTGTGGCCCCTGACCGTGTTATGTCCTGCATAAGGACCCGTAATGGTAAAACAATCTGGCGCGAGGATCGCTACCAGGTTCGGGAAAGTATTGGTATCTCTGAAGATCTCAAGACCATTTTCGCTAAAACCATGCGAGATACGCTTGTGGCGTACAATACCAAATCTCGGAAACCACAATTAAAATGGGCGGTACATGCTGGTTTTGGTTATGACATTGATCCCAGTCGGCCGATTGAGAAAAACGATTGGATATTCTTCGGCACAAAGGATGGCTTCATTTATGCCCTCGATGCAGTTACAGGACACGGGCAATGGCGTTATCGCGTAGGAGTTGGTTTGGTGAACAACCTGACAGTGATTACTGCTAACTCGATTATTGCTACCACTATGGATGGTAATGTCGTACACTTGTATAGTGCCAAACAGGATTAGTCTAAGTGTAATTCAAACAAAGTATGTCGAGTACCATCACTAACTTAAACCGAACACTAACAAGTGGGATTATTGTGCGTGCCCAAAAAGTACTTATTTGTCTGGATGCAGCGCAAAATGATCCGTCACCTTTGGCAACTCACGACCTTAGTACATCTTTACGTCGATTATTAGTGTCACACCAGGTTACCAGCCAGCTATTCAATTGGAAATTATTCCGGAAATATAATCGTAATCAGATACAAAAATTCCGATTACAATTGGGAGCTATGCGCGATATCCAGGAAATGTCTCTGAAAGTTCAGGCCTTACAACCTGCCAGCAATGCCACACAAACCTTTGTGAACCAGCTTGCCAAACAGGAAACCACAGCACAGCCAGCACTTAGTGCTGCGATTAAGGATTTTGATCGTTCATCTGTGCTCTCACTGTCCCAATTAAACAGTGAACAGAGCTATTTTCAATCTGCTCCGGTAAGCTTGATCAAAATGTTTTTAATAAAACACCTTAAAAAGGTTGCTGCACTGTATCAATCAGCGGTAACGGAGCGCAACGATGAAGCCATACATCAAATGCGTGTTCGTTATAAGCGATTACGATACAGCCTAGAATTACTCGCACCGGTATTAGCCAATGTACCCCACGAAAAATTATTGTATTTACGCACATTTCAACAGGTGATGGGTGAGGCTCACGACTGGTTAATAATTGATAAAGCTATCAAGGAATTCGCTTTAAACACGAATCAAACCGAATTGGGTCAATTACTACCCACGATTGAAGAATTACGGTTTGACGCACACCAAAAAGCCCGTGAGTACCTCACCGCTGAATGGGATAATTTGCAATTATTAATCAGTTCAATAACATTTAAATAATTCTCAGAACGTTAATTCTTGGTAATTGATACTATAAATATATCGCAATCCTTTTACAATTATGTTTGCTTATTTAAATTACTCCTTTTAATTTATTGAGTGACTACTCAATCGAATATCGATAAAAGAGCAAAAATACTGGATGCCGCTCTGCACCTGTTTGTGGAAAAAGGTTTTCATGCCACACCTACTTCGGCCATTTCCAAAGCAGCAGGCGTCTCGGCCGGTATTTTATTCCACTATTTCAAGACCAAGGAAGAACTAATCTACACCCTCTTCCTGGAGACCAAGCTGGAATTCTACCAGGTGATGATGACCGGCCTGGACAAGGTCAAATCGCCGGAAGGAAAATTCCGCCTGATCTGGTCCAATGTGTGGAATTATGGTATGGACCAGCCTCATAAATTCAAATTTGTTCAACAGATTCACAATTCACCTTTCGAAGATAAAATCAAAGAGGATCATGCTATTCTGGATATGACCGCTCAGATGACACAGTCGATCCAAGCTGCCATCGATACCGGTATTTTAAAGGATGCGCCGATCGAACTGCACATGAACAATTTTTATTTTCTGATCCTCGGCTTGGTGGAACTGATCTGGCAGAAACCTGAATTGCGCAATGACAATACATTCGTTGAACAGGCCTGGGAAAGCTTTTGGGATTGTCATAAAGCATAAAAATTTTTACAACATGTACTGAGTGACTACTCAATCAGATTGTGTACTATGAATAGAAGGAAATTAATGCTACTGATAATCATGCTACTGGCTGCGAGCTGGCTGTCTGCGATAGGAATCCGGCAATACCGAGCCCGGACGCTAGTATCGACAACAATGGCTGAAAACGCCGTTAATTACAAAGGTCGGAAGTTTTTCAACCGCTTGCCCTCCGATGAACTGAATTTTACCAATATGCTAAAAACCACCATTAAGTTTATTCGCGGTGGTATGCCCGATAAATATCCGGCAAAACCATTGCCGGTAATCCCAATTACCGACCAGTTTGATCAAGCACCATCACCTGATCTGTGCTTCGCCTGGCTGGGGCATTCCTCCGTGATCCTCGAAATTGAAGGAAAACGGCTGCTAATCGATCCCATGTTGTCGGAACGGTCTTCAATGGTGCAGTGGGCTGGTCCCAAACGCTTCCAACCGATGCCGATTAAAATCGAAAACCTGCCGGAGGCCGTTGCGGTTTTAATCTCCCACGACCATTTTGACCACCTTGATAAAGCGGTCGTTAAAACTCTGGCAGATCGCGAATTATTATTTCTTGTACCGATTGGCATCGGCCGCCGGCTGCGCGATTGGGGCATCCCGACCGATAGAATTGTGGAACTGAACTGGTGGGATCGATACGACCTGGACGGACTACAAATAGTTGCCACACCAGCCCGCCATTTTTCCGGCCGCGGCCTGCTGGACAGGGACATGACTCTCTGGACATCCTGGTCAATAATCGGCAAAAACCAGCGCGTATTTTTCAGCGGTGATACGGGACTGACACCAGAAATGGCCGAAATCGGCCAGCAGTATGGTCCCTTCGACCTGACCTTTATCGAGATCGGCGCCTACGACAAAGCCTGGAGTTCGATCCATGCCGGACCTGTAAATGCAGTTAAAATCCACCAGCAACTGAAAGGTACCCGACTGGTACCGATCCATTGGGCCACCTTCGATCTGGCCCTTCACAGTTGGTACACTCCAGCCGAAGAATTAGTAAAAGAAGCAAACGCAAATTCAGCCAATCTGATCACCCCCATGATCGGCGAAATTTTAAATCCTGCCCAGTATGAAAACCAGTACTGGTGGCAGCAATACATGAATGACCCCCAATATTCACCTGGAAAATAGGAGTTAATTATGGAACTAAATTTTGAAATACCGAATCTGACTGGAAAAATCACTATTGTTACCGGTGCTAACAGCGGCATCGGACTGGAAACCGCCCGCGCTTTTACCGCCCATGGCGCCACCGTTGTAATGGCCTGCCGCAACCCCGCAAAAGCGCAATCGGCAGCAAGTGAAATCCGCAATATCAATCCCAAAGCCAAATTGGATTTGCTGGAACTGGATCTGGCCAGCCTGGAATCGGTCCGCAAATTTGCAGACGATTTCAGCACCAAATATAATCAACTGGATATCCTGGCCAATAATGCCGGCGTCATGGCTCTACCGGAGCATCATAAAACCGCCAATGACTTCGAAATGCAATTTGGTACAAATCATCTGGGACACTATGCACTTACCGGATTATTGCTACCCCTTATCAAAAAAACCCCGGGTGCCCGGGTGGTGACCGTCAGCAGTCAAGCCCATAAATTTGGGAAGTTCGATCCGGAAAATCTGAACGCGGAAAAAGGTTATCAAAAAATGGGTGCCTACGGACTGGCTAAACTGTCCAACCTGCTATTCACCTACAGTCTACAGCATAAATTCAAACAATTTAATATTAATGCTATCGCCGCCGCTGCTCATCCCGGCTGGACTGCCACCAATCTACAAAAATATTCCAGCGTATTTATGTTCGGCAACAAATTATTTGCCCAATCACCTCCAATGGGCGCCCTGCCAACCATCCGGGCAGCCGTTGCCATAGATGTAAAAGGTGGCGATTATTACGGTCCCGACAGTTGGGGCGGCTGGTGCGGACAGGCCGTAAAAGTGCAATCGAATACCGCCTCCCACAATGAAGCCGATGCTCAGGCGTTGTGGGAAGTCTCTGAGAAATTAACCGCTGTACAATATAATTTTGAAACCTAGTCGATTTTTCACTATTTAAATGCAAATTCAGCAATATAAAGAAGACGAATAAATGATTTTCCTGATTATGGTGTTGATGACTCTGGCATTGCTGCATGGTTATGTTGGCATGCGTCTTATTCCTACCCTGGGTTTTAGTGGCGGGTGGCAGATTATAGCCTGGGGCTTACTTATCCTGCTTACATTTCTACCGATTGCTCCTATTCTAATGCGAATGAACGGTATCGAAAACAAGCTGACCGACCGTTTGTCATGGTTTGGATACACCAGTCTCGGCTTTTTCACCTTGATTTTCTTGTTGGTGGTAGTCCGGGACCTTGGCTGGAGTATCTGGGTTAGTGGTGTCAAACTAATTGGTTGGAGCAAAGATATGTTCGGGATTTCATCCGCCCAGATAATGGACTTTAATCCAAGCCGTCGTCAGTTTGTTGTAACGGCAATGAATTTGGGATTACTGAGTCTTACCAGCGGTCTTTCAGCCTATGGCTTATACCAGGCACGGCGCGAACCAACGGTTATGGATGTGGACATTCCAATTAAAAACCTGCCCCCGGAATTGGAGGGCTTGCGGATCGTTCAAATATCGGATATCCATGTAGGTCCCACCATCAAACGGGCTTTTGTCCAACGGGTAGTAGACCAAGTTCAATCTCTCAAACCGGATCTGATTGCCCTCACCGGCGATCTGGTCGACGGATCAGTCAGCCATCTTTCGAATGATGTAGTTCCGCTGGCTGATTTACAGGCACGCTTCGGGAAATTTTTTGTGACCGGCAACCATGAATATTATTCCGGGGTTGAGCATTGGCTGGAACAGACTGATCGCTTAGGATTCACCAATCTTTTAAACGAGCATCGGGTTCTGGATATTAACGGCGTTAAGCTCACTGTTGCTGGTGTGACCGATTTATCAGCACGATCCATTGATCAACGACCTGATAGTGATCCCGTAAAAGCATTGCATCAAGCACCGCTTGATTCCATAAAACTGTTGCTGGCTCACCAGCCAAATAGCATTTATTCCGCTGAAGAATTGGGGGTGGATCTACAACTATCCGGACATACCCATGGTGGACAATTCAAACCTTTCAATTTGGTCGTAGCACGAGCTCATTCTTATCTCGCTGGCTTATACAACCATAAGGGAACCTGGGTTTATGTAAATCGCGGTACCGGTTACTGGGGCCCGCCTTTACGGCTGGGCATACCCAATGAAATAACGGTGATTCGGCTGACTAGAGGGAAAAAGAGTTAACCACCAAACCGCAGAGGCACAGAGATCACAGAGAAAAAATTTTATAGGATGAATATTGAGTTTTGAATTGTTCAACGCACATTTTTACATATTACAAATCACTCATCACTCATCACTTATTATTATTACTCGTCATTAATAATTATCATACTAAAGGTTCTGCTGTTAATTAAAGCGTAGAAAAACTAACCACTAAGACACTGCAAGCATCAAGATCACAGAGAAATGTATTTAATGTGTATTGATTAGTTTTGTAATACCTTCATCCGACATAATCCGGTATCCGGTCTCCTGTTTCCTTCCCTTGTCCCTCGTCACTCGTTACTAGTTACTCATCACTCATCTCCACTGCAAGCTCATTACTTACAATTGAGTTAAAACCTTTAATGCAACTTCAGGACGCTGCCCCCGATAAATTCCCGCATCAGGCAATCCGGTGGTAGAATTGATTCATCATCATACTGCTCAATCTCGGACAATAAATTATAAATACGTTCGGCCCTGACATAAGCATCACGGCGAGCGGAATCATCTTTCCAGGTTGTGACTAATTCCGGCAAATAATGAAACAGATGTTTTTTCAGATATGGCAACTCGTAGGGCAGAGAACCATTTAAAACAAAATCCACATTGTGAATAAATGGAATAATATGTTTCAATTCACTGCGGCGCACATAATGCCAGTGACCAACAGTCTTCATTGGATCATAGGCGCGCTGCTCCTTATCACGCACCATCCGCCTTAATAAACGGATATCAGCCCAACGAACCCACTGCCCGTCATTATTGCGTAATTGAGTGATTGTCTCGATATAAACTTTATATTTCCGGTTATCAGGAACACTGCGGGTCATAGGTTCATGCAGACCGTGCAGGGTATCAAGCAGAATTACCTGATTTGGTTTGATGGATACGATTTCACCATCATTAAACCGCTTTCCCACACCAAAATCATAGCGCGGTATCTGCACCGTTGCACCACTTATTAATTTTTCAAGATGTTCATTGATCAAGGCAATATCAAGAGCTACGGGCTGCTCAAAGTCGTAATCACCATGCTCATCTTTTGGATGCATTTCCAGGTCGAAGAAATAGTGGTCAAGGTTCAAAGGAAAAGTATCAATGCCCAGTTTATTCAGATTAGCCGATAATTTAGCCGTAGTGGTGGATTTCCCGGATGAGGACGGCCCGGCAACTATGATAAGGCGCAGGTCATCTTTCACTGTGGCAATTGATTCGGCCGCCAATACCAGATTTTGATGATATAATTGATCAGCTTCACGTACCAGGTCAGGAAAACTACCTTCATTAATACGCTGATTCAATTTTCCGGTAGTTTCACAACTATGATCAATATTCCAGATCAAGGTTTCCAGAATCATTTTGTAGGGCAGGGAAGTTTCCTTGCCATGCCGTTCGGATCTGCGATGGCGTTCACGCCGGCGATAATCACGGTAAAGTATATATGCTTTCGCAGTTCTGGCATTACCGTTTTCGATCAATACTTTTTCGATAATATCCTGGATTTCCTCCACCAAAGGGATATGCGGCGGTCTGTAATATTCATTTAACAGATTTACAACCTTCCGGGCAATCTCTTCGCTTAATTCCCGGTCATGTCCACCTACTTCCAAAGCTGCCCGGTAAACGGCACTTACGATTTTTTCCGTTTCAAAGGGGACCGTACGTCCATCACGTTTAATTATCTTGCTGATTCTATTATCGATAGCCATTCCAATCCCTTTTAATTTTTTAAAGATAGTGAAAATTAGGTCATATTAACTTCGGGCACAAGGAACTTAGGATGGTTGATTTTCCACCCGCTTCGCTAGATACCACAACACACCGGCACCGATCATCATGGCAATACAGAGGACTTGCCCCATTGATAGGGAACCTAACACAAATCCCAAATGTTCGTCCGGCTGTCGAAAGAATTCAATAAAAAAGCGGAAAAAACCATATCCGAATATGTACATTCCCGAGATAAAACCGGTGAACAGCTTTTTATTGCGTAGCGGCCAGACTATGGCAAACAGGATCAAACCTTCAAAAAGCGCTTCATAAAGCTGTGATGGATGGCGTAACAGCCCGTCCATTGCAGAAGGGAAATACATTCCGATCGACGCATTGGTTACTCGACCATAAAGTTCGCCATTAATAAAATTTCCTAGCCGTCCGCAAGTAAATCCCAGAGGAACGGCCGGGATAATAAAATCACCGATTTTGAATATGGAAATCCGGTTTTTCCGGGCGAAGATAATCCAAGCTATTAAAATCCCGATTACACCACCATGATAGGACATACCTGCGATACCGGTGAAATGTAATTGTCCGCCGGACCTGCTAAATGGTGAAATAATACTCAATGGCTCAGAAAGAAATTGGTCAAAATTATAAAACAGTACATACCCAAACCGCCCACCCAATAGCAACCCCAGAATAGCCCAGGTGATAACATTGCTCAGGAAATCTTTGTTAAAGGGCAAGTGCTCTTTTCTGATCCGGTAAGATGATAATAAATACACAACTGTGAATGCGGCAATATACATTGTCCCATACCAGCGGATCGGAAAATTACCGATAGTGAAAATAGTCGGGTCCATCTGTGATGGCAGATGCTGCCACCAGTTTATAAATGCTGTCATAATTTTATGTGACGGATGCCATCCGCCGGCTGGCGGATAGCATCCATTTGGTTAAGTTTTCTAATTGCCTGTCAGTATTAAAGTATAACGAGCATTTTGTTCCACTAAATTTCGTGAGCTATAATCGCTGTGGTACTCGTTGGCTAAATATAGTTCGGTCTGGTCGCAATAATGCGGACTGGCAGCTACACCACAGACTC
>JACKQG010007956.1_pt1 | contig 10481 bp, 8 predicted proteins | sample 8237621 | NCBI WGS metagenome assembly JACKQG01 (sample SAMN15677084, study PRJNA649215) | marine metagenome | biome: marine; feature: Black Sea; material: saline water; isolation source: suspended particulate matter (SPM) from the Black Sea western gyre | collected 2013-06-09/2013-06-10 | depth...
ACTGGGTCCCCGCCCATTGCAGGGTCAAAAATACCAATGCCAACAGCTCGCACAACAATCAAAAGAAGAAGGGTAATGCCAACGACCGGTGTCGCAAGCACCTGAATGATTGCTGTTGCGTAGGTGCCCCAAAGGAACAGCGGCATTTTGAACCATGTCATCCCCTTTGGGCGAAGCCTATGAATCGTGACTATAAAGTTCATTCCAGTAAAGATGGAACTAAAGCCAAGAATAAACGCACCAATCAACGCGGGAATGACGCCACCCATCGAAGATGCTTTATCAATACTGTATGGGGTATAGAACGTCCAGCCAGTATCAATCCCGCCTGTACCAAGCGCAATCAAAAAGAAAACGAGTCCAAAAACCCAAAGGTACCAACTAAACAAGTTCAGTTTGGGAAAGGCAACGTCTTTTGCGCCGAGCATAATGGGCAAGACGAAATTACCAAGCGCCGCTGGTATCGCGGGAATAATAACAAGGAAGACCATAATTGCACCATGCACTGTGAATGCTTGGTTGTACTGGTCTTGCGTCATAAAAGTGCCTTCTGGAGTGAGCAGTTGGAACCGAAGCAACATTGCAAAAATGCCACCCAATAAAAAGGCAATCAAAACACACACCAAATACATCACGCCAATTCGCTTATGGTCAAGCGTAAACAGCCAAGACTTAATGCCTTTCGTGTGGTTTAGATAGTTGTCATTTGGATTTGTAGTTGTCAATGTTGTCATCGTTATTGCCTTGGTGTTCCATCAGGGTTCACGGTGATGTTACCCTCTGCGTCTGTAAGTTCATTGAGATGCTTAAACATCTCAATAATTGCTGTAATTTGTTTGTCTTTTAACTGCCCTTGGAAAGATGGCATAGAGCCAAGGTATCCCTGAACTATATGCCCTTGTGGATCAACTATTGAAGAACGAATATAGTTTTCTGGCACTTCGTAGGTCGTAGCTTCCCCGAGAAGGGAGGAAAGTTTTTCGCCAGAAGTAAAAGTAATGTTACCGTCCTTGCAACGGTCCCACAAGCCTTTAAATGATGGGCCAGTACTTTCAGTTCCGTCAAGCGTATGGCATGATTGGCACCTGTTATACAAACGGTTTATTGCATACGCTGGAAGTTGACCAACGGTCATGTCTTCGTATTCACTTGCGAGTTTTACCATCGTTGGCTCAAATTCGTCAGTTGGCACGACGTGTACTGTTGCGATCATCTTTGAGTGATCCTTGCCACAATACTCTGTGCAGTTCAAACTGTAGTCGCCAACTGCCGTTGCTTCGAACCATAATGAAGTGTACCGACCAGGAATTACATCCATTTTTACTCTGAAGTCTGGAATCCAAACGCTGTGCAATACATCGTTGGAAGTCATAAGTAGGCGCACCGGAGTATTCACAGGAACAGTCAATTCCGCAACTTGCGTTGCGCCGTATTTTGGATGTTCAAACGTCCACGACCATTTTTGCCCCGTCACCTGCACTTCGTACGAACCTTCTGGTGCTTCGCGCAAATTCAAATATCCACGCATACCAACGGTGAAAATCACCACGACGAGTAGCAACGGAATAATCGTCCAAGTCAACTCGAGCGCGGTGTTATGCGTTGGACCTTGCACAACAATATCGTGCCCCCTGCGGCGGTACTTAATCATAAAAATAATCAAGGCCGCAGTAATTCCAAAAAAGAACACATAGCAAATCCATGTAATGACAAAGAACGTAAAGTCAACGCTTTGTGCAACTGTCGAAGCCTGTTTAGGTAACCAGAAGTTCGCAGGAGCACCTTGCGAGGTTGATGCGAATAAAGATGTAAGTATCGAGAACATTATGAATTTGTTCCATCCGAGTTGTTTTGTGATTTCTTTAAGCGATCAGAAGACGTAAAGCCAAGAACAGCGAGGCCACCTCCTAATACAACAAGCATCAATACACCACCCGTACGCATTAGTTTCCACGCAACTGGCGTGTAACTATTGCTGTCGGGATCGTATTGAAAACAATTAAAGAGAAGAAATTTGTCGAGCGTTGTGCCAATTCGCCCCTCTGACGCCTCAATAAGAGCGAAACGAAGGTCTTGCCCTCTGAACTGTACGTCATTCATGTACTTTGAAATGCGCCCATCGGGTGTAATAAAAATAATGGATGCCGTGTGGTGAAACTCGCCCGTGTTGGGATCAAACACATACCCAAAACCAAGCGTGTCAGCTAACTTTGTAATGTTCTTTTGTTCGCCTGTAAGGAAGTGCCAACCCTTTTCAGCACCCTCCCGATCGTAGTGACCAAGATACCCCTCTTTGTTTTTCTTTGCCAGTGGTGGCTTCTCGTCGGGATTGATACTAAGCGTAACAACATCAAATTCATCGCCGAGTGTCCAGTCCATTTCCTCAAGACCAGTTGTCAATCCATTGAGCGTTAAACTGCAAAGCATTGGACACTTGTAATAGTTTAGTGTCAGGATTACTGGCTTTTCATTATTGAAGTATTGACCAAGAACGACATCGTTTCCTTCTTCATCAACAAACGTTAACTCAAGAGGAATACGTTCGTCTAAATGTTCTGTAATACCTACGCCTTCAAGGGCGTCTATTTTTTCATCTGCAAATGTTGGCCCCGCGACAAGTGGTGCTGACAACACGCCAACCGAAGCAGCGAGAATTACAAAACAAGTTGGACGCAAAGAGTACATTTTTTATCTAGTATTTCCTGCAATTATATTCATAGCATCGTTGATTGGAAGTACCAACCTACTCGTTTCCTCACCACTTACTTCATCGTGCTCTGAAACCCAGTGCGCTGATTCAAGAAGCACTGCATGTTGCGCATCACGGACCATGTCACGTTGCTCGTAGCGTATGTTTATTCTTTTGTCCAACGCTTCAGAACTTGCAGCGCGGTAATAAATGCCACATGCAATTGCAACTGTTGCAATCATGAGAAAGCTGCCACCGATGCCAATTGCCCACGTTGCGTAACCGTCTGGGTCTTCGTGGTCTTCGACTTCTACATTTGATTGTCCGTGTGTGTGACTCATAATTTCCTCTTATGCGTTTTCGAAATGCAATGCCTCGTCGAGCCGTGGATCTGCTGTTGCAACTAAGTTGCACTTACGTAAATTAATCAGTGTTCCTCCGAGCACCAAGGAGACCATCGCGATTAAGCAGGTAAAGTTAAGAACAGTAAAGCCGTAGCCAATTTCTGAAGCTGTAATATTGTTTGCAAGTTCGTTGTATGTTTTTGCAGTAGAAATTGCTTCCTCTGGGACAACAGGCATAACGAGCCAATAGATGTCTACGAAGAACATCAACAAAAGCCATGCTGAGATAATAGGAAGTGGCGATCGCCAACGTTTTGTCCAACGCGTAATCAATAACACGAATGGAATAAGGAAATGCCCAAAGAGAAGTACTAAAGAAACAACTCCCCAACCACCTAATTGGCGAGTCATGTACCAATTTGTTTCCACAGGCAAGTTTGCATACCAAATCAACATGTATTGGCTAAACGCGATGTATGCCCAGAACACAACTCCGATGCCAAAGAGCCACTTACCAAGATCATGGTAATGCTCTGTTGTAATAGATTTTTGTATATGACCAGTTTTTTGAAGGAACCGAGCGAGCAAAATTATGAGTGCAAAGAAGCCACACATACAAGATACCCAGTAATACACGGCAAACATCGTACTGAACCAGCGCGGTTGCAGTGTCATAATCCAGTCAATCGATGCGTAGCTCTGCGTAAACGCAAAAAGAATCATGCAAAGAGGTGCCCACTTTTGCATTTTGTGCGTCCACTTCACATCCCCGTCACTGTCTTGCGCAGTTGACCATTTAAAGTACAGCGTGCCAATGATTGTCCACGTTGCTAAGTAAAAGATTGCTCTTATAGACCAAAAGGTCGGCGAGAGGTAACCGGCTTTCGCATGAAGCAAGTGGTCCGTTTCCATGAGGTGTGTATCGCCCCACTCATACAATATCGAACCATCTCCCTTAAGTACCAGAATGAGAATTGGCACAAAGAGCATCCAGAGCCACGTTAAATTTTTTGCGATTCCCTCTGCCAAACGCCGTACGGAAACACTCCAACCCGAACGTGTCATGTGTTGCAACAAAACAAAGAAAAGCGCACCTAAACAGAGTCCTAGCGCAACCATGAAGCCAACCAGATAGGACTTCCAAAAAGTGTTCCACCCTTCGCCACTTCCAAGTGCTGCGCTTAAACCAAGTGATGCAAGCCCAACAATTGAAAGGATTGGTCCTAATCTCGCCGCAATACCATGTAGGCGAATGTTGTCGTTTTTTATGTCTGCAACTCTCACTCGTTGCTCCCTTCGCTTACTGATTTGCGTGTTAGCGATTCAGCGTTTGGAACCATCGATGGATCTGCGTCTTGCGAAAGTTGCAACGCTTTCATGTATGCCACTATCGCCCATCGGTCTTCTGTAGAAATTTGCGAACCGTATGCCGCCATTGTCCGGACACCGTTCGTAAGACTGTTAAACAATTGGCCGACTGTTTGGGCTTTAATTGCCTCTTCATGCAAGTTCTTTGGGGCGACCCAAGATGTACCGTTGACACCAGTTTCGACAAGCTGGGTTGCGCGATGGTGAATAAGTCCGTCTCCAAAACCAGCAGCACCATGACACGGCGAGCAAAAAATGTTAAATTGACCTTGCCCTCGAAGAAGCAACTCGTGGTCAACCGCAATCGAACTAGGGTACGTACTTGCCCACTCACCATCAGCCACACCCATATATAAGTGCGTATCATCAGCCATTCCATTGCGTGCAATCGTGCCTTCAACTCTTGGGCGCATTGCTCGACCATCTAGGAAAAGTGCGTTTGCTTCTTGCGAAGCATATTTGGGTTGGTTATCCATGTTTTGTATGAAATGTATCCGAGGCTTGTCGCTAAATGCTGTGCGTGCCCTGAAAATTAATGCGAGTGGAATTGTGGCAGCGCATGTAACTACAATCGCTGACCACTTGATCCAAAGTGGCAATTCCTTCAAGTCAGCAAGGAATGGCTTCGCAAGATCTTCAATTATTTGTTTTACTAAGTTTCCCATTATTTTTCCAACGCAATTACTGTTTCTGGGTTGAGCGATTGCAAAAATGTCTCAACGTCTTCATGACTAAACTTGGGATCACGTGCTTCAATGATGAGGAAGAACCTGTCATCAGTTGCGCGGGATAATGCTTCGTGCTTAAGCGTTGGATGGTAGAACATCGGCAACTTATTCAAAAATAAGGTCCCAAAGACTGCAGTCAATGCAGAAAACAAAACCGTCATTTCAAATGCAACTGGCACAAAGGCGGCTGCGCCAAGAAGTGGTTTGCCAGATACATCAAATTGATATCCCACAAGTGGAACAAGTGCCCAAATATCAAATTCCAATGAGTTTGTAAAAATTTGCAGAACACATGCGGCAATCAAGCCCATCATGCCACCGAAGAATACGAGAATTGGAAGAATTGTCATCTTCACGCCCATTGCGCGATCGAGACCGTGCACAGGGAACGGAACTTGGCAATCAAACCATTTAAAACCTGCGGATTTTGTCTTTTCAGCAGCATGATATATATCAGGGGTTGTCGTGAACTCCGCAGCCAAACCATAGAGATCTTTGCGGGCAACATTGTTTGAAGTTACTTCGCTCATTCGTCTTCCTCCGCTACTTCAGCTTGAGCATCGGTTTCACTTGTCATTTCGTTATAACTGTGTCCGTGTCCGTGCGGGTCAGCGATTGGCATGATTGCTTTAAGTTCCGCTATCGCCAAGATTGGTAGGTAACGAATAAACAACAGGAAGAAGGTCATAAAGAGACCAAAACTTCCAAAGAATGTCAGCACGTCAACCCATGTTGGCTCATACATACCCCAACTGCTTGGCAAGAAGTCGTTCGCGAGGGAGGTGACAACAATCACAAACCGCTCGAACCACATGCCGACATTAACAAGCAACGATGCAGTAAAGATGATTGCAATATTATTTCGTGCCTTCTTAAACCAGAATATTTGCGGAGTAATAACATTGCAACTCACCATAATCCAGTACGCCCAACTATACGGCCCAAAGGCTCGGTTAATAAAGGTGAAGGATTCATATATTTCACCGCTATACCAAGCTATGAAGAATTCCATTGAATACGCGTAACCGACTATAGAGCCAGTAAACAAGACAATCTTGCACATATTGTCGAGATGGCGCATCGTGATGAAATTTTTCAAACCCCACAATTGCCGTGCTGGAATTGCGAGTGTCATTACCATCGCAAACCCAGAAAAAATTGCACCAGCAACAAAGTACGGCGGGAAAATGGTCGTATGCCAACCGGGAAGTTGTGCTACTGCAAAGTCAAACGAAACAACACTATGCACTGAAAGCACCAGTGGCGTTGCAAGTGCTGCTAGTAGCAAGTACGCGCGTTCGTAACGGTGCCAGTGGCGCATGCTTCCACGCCAGCCAAGCGAAACAATGCCATACACAACTTGTTTTGTTTTTGTTGTTGCACGGTCTCGCATAGTTGCAAGGTCGGGCACCATTCCTAAATACCAAAACAACAGCGAAACGGTGAAATACGTGCCAACCGCAAAAACATCCCACAAGAGCGGACTTCTAAACTGTGGCCACATGTCCATCTGGTTCGGAATTGGGAAGAGCCAATACGCAAGCCAAATACGACCAACATGGATTCCGGGGAACGTACCCGCGCAGATAACTGCAAAAATAGTCATCGCTTCTGCAAACCTGTTAATCGCCGTTCGCCACTTTTGTCTAAAGAGGAAAAGGATCGCTGAAATCAATGTGCCAGCGTGACCAATGCCAACCCAAAACACGAAGTTTACAATTGGGTAGCCCCACGCAACGGGGTTATTGTTACCCCAGACACCAACGCCTGTAAAGATGAGGTACCCAATCATCGCTCCAAGCATGGACATCATGGTGAACGACACAGCGAGTGCGAAGTACCACGATTTTGGTGGTTTTGCTGATTCGTTCGCCCGAAGAATATCCGTTGTTACCGAGCCGAAGTCCTTGTGGTTCAATATCAACTGGGGCCGATTCGAGGGATCTTCGCCTGTATTGTCAAAATTATTTACTGGAACGGTTGTCATTAGTGATGACCGCCTTCCGTTGCGACGGCACCATCAATTGGATTCGTCAATCTCGCAAGATATTTTGTGCGAGATTTTAGGTTCAGTTCTTCGAGCATCTCGTAAGACCGTTTCTCTTTATGAAGTTTTGACACGCGACTTTCCTTGTCCATCAAGTCGCCAAAGACAATGGCGCCTGCGGGACAGGCTTGCTCGCATGCTGTCACGATAGCACCATCTGAAATAGCAACACGCTGATCGGCTTGTTTTTGTGCTTGAGTTTTCTTAATCCAAGCATTTTTCGTCGCGATTTTCACGCGCTGAATTCGTTGGGTGCAATACGTACATTTCTCCATGACGCCACGCATTCGAACTGTAACGTCAGGATTGAATTGCATCGCACGCAAGGTTTTACCACCAGATTGCGCTTTGATGTAATAATCAGGTTGTACTTGCAACATGCCGGTAGAGCGCAAAGGATCACGCCGGAAGTAGTCGAAGTAATTGAACCGCCGAACTTTAAACGGGCAGTTGTTCGAACAGTACCGAGTGCCAATACAGCGGTTGTACACCATCGTGTTTAGTCCGTCCGAGTCGTGCACGGTCGCTGCAACTGGGCAGACTTCTTCGCAGGGAGCGTTTTCGCAATGCGAACAGGTCATCGGCTGAATTGCAACCGCGGTTAAATCGTTGCTGTCATATCCACCGTGCCCATCGCTACCAAATGCAAAGTAACGGTCAATTCGAATCCAGTGCATTTCGCGACCCATAAGCACTTGGTCCTTGCCGACGATTGGAATGTTGTTTTCTGCGTGGCACGCTGAAACGCAAGCGTTGCATCCCGTACATGTGGAAAGGTCAATCGCCATGCCCCACTTGTAGCGCGCGCCAACGAATTGTTGTTCTTCAAATATGGAAAGCGAGTGTGCAGTATGTCCAACATGTTTTGCAAATGCGGGGTCTGCGTTGTATTGGTCAATCGTGCCTTCGCGGAATAGAAGTGGTAACCGTTCTTGTGTTCCCTTGCCCGGAGTTGAGTTCACTGCGAAGTGCATTTGCGTCGTTGCAAGTGGATATGTATCGCCAGTAACAGAAACTGTTGCTGGTGCAAACCACATATTTGTCGCTGTCCGTAATGGATAGATGTTCGTTCCAGCACCCTGCGAAACACGGCCAGAATGCGTACGGCCATACCCAAGCGGAAGCACTATGACGTCGTCTGCAGTTCCAGGAACTGGCAAAGCAGCAATCGAGATGCTTTGACTTCCAACGGAAATTTTTAATTTGTCGCCCTGTTTGACACCAAGTGATTTTGCAGTCTTTGGTGAAATAAGCGCTGCATTGTCCCATGTTAATTTTGTAATTGTGTCTGGAAGTTCTTGAAGCCAACCATTGTTTGCGTGGCGACCATCCCAAACTGCGCCAGAGGGCACAAAGCAAGCCGTGTACTTTTCTCCTGCAACAACGGTTCCACCGTCTGGTGCTCGTCGATTTACAGGAGGTGTTTCAAGCATTGCTGAGTCAGCAACAACACCGTCGTGAACTGCAGTTCGCCATTTGGGATTCCAGTTATCTGCGGACTTTCCAAAAAGCGTTGAGCGCACTAATGTTTGACCATCCGTTTCTGGATTCCCCGCGAGTATTGCGAGCAGTTCCAACGAGGATAAACCATCAAAGAGAGGCTGAATGAGGGGCTGTCCAACACAAACCGTACCATCCGCTGCAAGACCGTCTCCCCAAGATTCAAGCCAGTGCGCAGCGTTTATGTGCCACTTGCAAACCGATGAAGTTTCGTCTTCATACATAGATAAATGTAGAGAAAACGGAAGTGCTTTTATCGCTTCACCAAGATTTAAATCTGCAGGTGCATCGAATACAGGATTACCTCCAAGAACAATGACTCCTTGTGTAGAACCGTTTTGTATTGCTGTAGCAAGTTCTTCAATAGTAGAGTTCGTGCCGATTCCCGCTGATCGGTAGGAAACAGTTGTGCCCACCGCACCAAGCGTTTCATTCATCCGCGCAGCGAGGTAGTGCACACTTGCTGGCTGACTTGGGCCAGCGAGAACAAGTCCGTGCTTACCCGCATGTTGCAAATCTGCAACCATTTTGTCAGCCCACGCTTGTTGGTCTGCAGTAAGCGCAGTAGCGCCTTCGATTGCAACGTCGGTGTGCGCAATCTGTTTTGCAATGTAATTTGCAATCGCAGCTACAGTTGCGGGATTCATCGAACGACGCTCGTCTGCTTTTGCTCCGGTAATCGAAAGACTAGGCTCTGCAATCCAGACTCGGCTTATATTGCCATGTTCTACGTTGCGACCTTCCGCCCAGCCCCTTGTGTTTGGAACTTGCATCGGTCCCGCACCGAGAAAGTCTGCGTCAAGTGAAACCAATGTCGTTGCCTTTGCAATGTCGTGCACGGGAATCCATTGCCCGCCAAATGCGCTACGTAAACCAAGTTGTTCATTTGTATTTGCTAGGGGTGAATATTCAACCCACATTGCTTGTGGGTTCTTTTTCATAAATGCACGGCGCATACGTTCAAACGTCGGCGAACTTGATTGCTCGCTTACAACAGCAATGCCATTGCCATCTTTTGGCAAGTAGGTATTCACCCATTCTTTGAACGCTGCAATCGAAGAAACCTCGCCGTCGTATGTGACTTTGCGACTTCTGTCTGGATCGTATACATCAAGAATCGCTGCTTGCGTAAACGCATCTGTTTTCCCGTTACTGTCTGGATGCTCTGGATTACCTTCAATTTTAGTTGGTCGACCGTCGTTGCTTGTAACAAGAACGCCTTGGGATATACCACCAAAATCAAAGCAACTTGCATATTGTTCTGGGATGCCGGGCATCGTATTTTCGGGCCTACTTGCGTAGGGAACAATGTTTTCTTTTGGCCAACGCCTGCAACCCGCAACACCAAGACCCGCAAGCGCCATGGAGGCGCCCATTATTTTTAGGAAGTGACGCCGACCGTCGCCGGTTGCAAGAAGATCGCTTGCACCCTCTGGGAACTCGTCATTCAATTGGGCTTGGAATGCATCGCCTGCGACCACTTCATCAAGTGAGCGCCACCACGCCTGTCCATTTTCATTTTGTTCATTCAACGATGACATGTGGAGCAATCCTGTGATGGGTTTAAGTTGTTCATTTCACGCCAGTTAATACTGTGCGCAATTTTTTCAGCGTCTGACATGTCGATGCCCCACTCTAATTGTGTTACTAAATCGGGATTTCGTATGTGCGGGTCGGGATTCCTATGACACTCTAGGCACCAACCCATACTAAGTGTTTCATGCTGGTACACGGTTTCCATTGTGTCAATACGTCCGTGGCACTCAACGCAACTTACGCCGCGCGTTACATGTGCACTGTGATCA
>JACKQG010007957.1_pt1 | contig 10480 bp, 8 predicted proteins | sample 8237621 | NCBI WGS metagenome assembly JACKQG01 (sample SAMN15677084, study PRJNA649215) | marine metagenome | biome: marine; feature: Black Sea; material: saline water; isolation source: suspended particulate matter (SPM) from the Black Sea western gyre | collected 2013-06-09/2013-06-10 | depth...
GAATCGAGCACACTAGACACCACCAGAACCGACGACGATGTGGCGCAACCTAAGCGCTAGCCACCGGTATTGTTGCGCAATGTTTTCCCATGCGAAACCGGCGGCTAGCGCCGTGCCGCTCACTTCGCCAAGGCTTAATCTCGCACCATTCGGCACAGGGCCGGTGGGGTTGTCGGGATCAGCGAGGAGTCTCGGAAAATGACTGCACCGGGTACGCTGTGGTGGTCCACCGATTCTTGCGCCTTGGTATTCCGCCCGTGAACGCATTGATTCCTTTGATGTTATCGTGATCCACAGGCAACGGTCAGGAAAACCCTGGGACGTTCTTCACGCAGAGATTGACACGGCTCTCACGATTGACGCAAAATGGCATTCGTGGCTGCGGGCACGCCGGCCTATCCGCTGGATAGACCGGTGACCCCGATAAGCCGGTGGCTCTCGTACCGTCGCCCACCAATATCATGAGGAGGAAAGCTCGATGTCCAAAGAAACGTATTCAAGACGCGCGTTCGTCAAACACAGTTCGCTGGCATGTGTTGGTGCAGCCGTTGCGACGGGCACGACACCTCGTATTCTCGCCCGTTCCACCGGTCGCGCGGCTACTCCCGCAATCCTCGGAGGCACGCCCGTCAGAAAAGGAGGTTGGTCCCGCTGGCCAATCTGGATTCCCGAATCCGATGAACCACAGGTTCTCAAGGCGATACGCAGTGGCGTGTGGTCGCGTCGCGGCATGGTCGCCGAATTTGAGAAGAAATGGGCGGAAATCATCGGCGCCAAACGCTGCATGACCACCGTCAACGGCACGAACGCGTTGATTACCGCCATCAAGCAGTTGGACATTGGGGGCAGGGATGAAGTAATCGTTACACCGTATACCTGGATCGCCACCACGCAGGCCATCCTGCAAGCGGGCGCCATGCCCGTTTTTGCCGACGTGGATCCGCAAACTTATCAAATTGACCCTGATCGAATCGAAGAGAAGATCACGTCCCGCACCAAAGCGATACTTCCCGTCCACATCCTCGGATTGCCTGCCGACATGGAGCGGATCATGGCCATCGCGAAGAAACACAATCTTCTGGTGGTGGAGGATTGCTGCCAGGCATGGCTGGCTGAAATAAATCACCAGAAGGTGGGGACGTTCGGCAATGCCGGCTGTTTCAGTTTTCAAAACTCGAAGCATCTGGCCGTGGGGGAAGGCGGCGCGATCGTGAGCGACGACGAGCAGTTCATGGATCGATGTTATTCTTACCACAACATGGGCCTGGCGTACGGATCGGTCGTTGGCGACGGTGGCTCTCAGTATGCAATGCTGGGATCCAAGGTGCGATGGAGTGAATACCAAGCCGCCGTCGGACTTGCGCAATTACCTCGGTTGGAAATGCAGACCACCACGCGGAATGAGAATGCGGACTTCCTCCGGGCCAAGATGTCCAAGGTCCCCGGCATTGTGCCGCATAAGCTCTACGACAACGTGACCAGGGCTGCGTACCATTTGTTCCCGTTTCAATATCAGAAGCAGGAGTTCAAAGGGTTATCAAGAGTCGGGTTCATTCGAACTCTTCGCGCCGAAGGAGTGCCCTGCAGCGAAGGTTACAACTCGACCCTGAACAGCGGGCCGTACCTGAGGGATGCGTTTCAATCGAAGAATTTTCAGTTGATGTATCCCAAGGAAATGCTCGATTTCGATCGGTACGTCGAGCAGAATCAGTGTCCCAAATACGAACGGTTATGCCAGGAGACGATATGGTTATCGCAGAGTCTGTTGCTTGGGAACACGTCAGACATGGATGATATTGTCCGGAGCCTGGAAAGAATACATGAGAACGCCGAAGCAATTAAGTCCGCCATGTAGCCGACGTTCGAATGCAGCAAATCACGGCATCTTTGGCAGCTTGTGTGGCAGAAACTCGGCCGAGATCGTTCATAGGTGAAATATGGTCGTTGAGTCTACCCCAGCGTTGCATAAGAGTTCGTGGGGTAAGCTTCCAGCTTGCCGGAAAACGCGGTGCCATCAGCGCCCGACCGACCAGTCGTCAAACTTCACGTTTTGTGAGGTTAAGCAATTGATGGGAAAACGCCAATTCACACGGCCAACGCAAGCTGGAAGCTTACGCCACAACAAATCGTTTGCAACTATAGAGTCTACTCTACCTACGCGCGCCGGCACGTCGGCTGATTTGTCGCGGCCGTTATCCAGAGGCATACGTCCGAGCGAATTCTCGCGAGCGAGAATCTGGTGGCGTGCGGCATCCCTCTGCATTCTGCTGTTCTCGGGTATGGACTCATCCGGTCAGACAGGCACGGACGCTCGCGTGTGGAAGAGCAGCGATGGCCAGTACTCGATAGAGGCGGCGATCGTTGAACTCGACGGCAACACAGTCAAGTTGCGCAAGGTGGACGGAGAGTTGATCGGCGTTCCGCTCGACCGGCTGAGCGAGTCAGATCGTGGCTACGCGACGAAGTGGATGCAGCTACGGCATCAGGCCTTGAATGCACAGGCAGCAGCAGGGTTCTCAACCGACGCGTTGGGAGAACCCATCGATCTGCTGAAGATAATTGACACCGACCGCGATAGGCTGAAGGGCAATTGGACGAAGGAAAACGGCGCCTTGATCACTCGGGGGGAAACACGGTCTGTGTTGCAGGTGCCCCAGCAACTTCCAGAACAATATCAGCTCCGCTGTACTGTGGAGCGATTTCGAGGTGAACGCGGCTTGAATATTGCGTTCGTCGTAGGGGGAAAACCGGTGATGGCGGTCTTCGACGCGTGGAAGGGTGCCAGCTCCGGTTTGACAATGATCGATAACAAGAACGAGCAGAACAACGTCACGTTGTTTCGCGAGAAAGTTCTGTCGAAGGAACCGTCAGAGATCGTGTGCACCGTTCATCACCGGCATGTCCACGTTGCCTGCAACGGGAAGACGCTTGTGCAGTGGTTTGGGCATCCCTCACAACTCTCGCTGTTCAAGCGATATTGGTCAGATGTTCCAACGGATCGTATCCTGCTTGGCACGTGGGGCTCGGATTTTCGCTTCACCAGTCTGACGATGACGCCGATCGAGCAGTCGACGTTTGACGATCTCGAGCTGCCGGCGGGCGTTCATGATCCGGGGAAATCGGTGGCGCTGATCGAGCATCCGCTTGGGTCGGGTAGCGGGTTTGTCGCGTCCCGCAACTTGCTGGTGTCGAACTACCATGTGATTGCCAATGCTTTCGTCGACGATATTGAGATCCACTTCCCTGACCGAGACGATCCCCTCAGCGTGCGACAAGTACTCCATGAAGACCCCGTTCGTGATCTCGCAGTCCTGCTGGTGGAAACAGATCGCATGCCGCTGCCAATCGCTTACGATGGTGACTTTTCTGACGGCGACGAGATTACCATACATGGCAATCCGTCGGTTGGAGGAGGGATCGTACTGCGCAATGCCAGCGTGACAGGGAAGATCGTGGCTACTGTGCGGATCGAAGGTCAGGATTTCTTTCAGGTCGAGGCGACGGTGAACCCCGGATCAAGCGGGGGTCCGATTTTGAACGATCTGGGGCAGGTGATTGGCGTCACGGCGATGAAAGCCACTGAAGAAGGCGAAAAGATGATTCGCGAAGAGATGGGGCGCTTGGATGATTCGTTTCGGATATCGTCGCAGGAGGAAGGTGTGGCCTTCGGAATTCCAGGCAAAGAACTAGCCAAAGCCCTCGACAGCGTGCGAACACAATCCGCCATGACGGCCGAGCAAACCAATGTCAGACACGACACGCGCGTTGTGTTTCAACGCCTGATGACCGTGTTTCGCCTGAATATGCTCAAGGCTCTTGCGGAGGCGAGCGGCGGGATGCAACGCCAAGCTGCGTTCGCGCAAAGTTCCGGCCAAACCGAGGACCTGGTCGAACTACTGCCCTCGTCGCTCAGCCGCAAGATACTTGCGGAGTTGGAAGGCGGACAAAGTGCTGGCGTGTTCCGGTTGTACCAGAAAGACCTGGAACAGCCGATTGAGATTCTTCGCGAGCGATTGGACGTGCCGGAGTCGACGAAACGACATCTGGTCGAGTTGCGCAAGCATGCAAGATCAGCGGAGAGTTTTGCCTCCAAGCTGCCAACAAACTACCGTTCCTTCAGCAAGAAGTTGCTGAGCCTGCAGGACGCATTCGCGAAGCGGATCGCGCGAATGAAAGACGACGGTTTCTAGCAGAGGGTTCGGATGGCGGCTCATTCTGCATATGGCGATCTGAGCCCGATCTGAGCCAATTCCCCTGAAGACGCTACGTGGCTCAAGCCGCGATCTCCGTAGCGGCAAAACCAGCGGGAGAAGAACGCTAATCGTTGCCCTTCGCCCCCAAGTCGCGATAGAATCACAGGCACGGCCGGAGACGTGAATTCCTATATCCTTGCGCGAGGAGTCAGAAATGAGAAGTCTAACGCTCATCGGGTTGGTCGTCGGTTCGCTGGTTCTGGGAGTAGCGGGCATTACGCCGGGTGGCGAGTTCGTGCCTTTGTTCGATGGCAAGACGCTCGAAGGCTGGCACACCGCGCCCGGTGGAAACTGGGAAGTGAAGGACGGGGTAATCGTTGCCACCAGCCCGAAAACGGAGCGCCGGCACGGCATGCTGCTATCGGACAAGAAGTATAGCGACTTCGTTTTGCGGCTGAAGTTCAAGTCGCTCAAGGGCAACAGCGGACTGTACTTTCGCGCCGAACGGGTGGATAGTCCGGTGACCCTGCACGGCTTCCAGGCCGAGATCGCCCCGGCCGGACCCGTGGGCGGGCTTTACGAAACCGGTGGCCGCGCCTGGGTCGCGAAACCGGACGCCGAACTGGTCAAGAGCTGCTTCAAGCCGGGCGATTGGAACGAAATGACCGTCACAACGCAGGGCAAGGACATCACCGTGAAACTCAACGGCGTAGCCACGGCCGAGTTGAAGAACGACCCCGGCCGCCTGGAAGGCCACTTCGGGCTCCAACTGCACGGCGGGAACGACATGCATGTTGAGTTCAAGGACATCGAAATCCAGATCGGGCCAAAGCCGTAAGCGGCACCCGGATCGATGACTTCCTTGCCAACCCGGTCGCGGATTTCGATTTCCCTTCAGTCGAATGAACACGCCCGTGTCCACGGCAACGACGCTGCCTTGGATTGACCTAGTCCCGATCTGGTACCCGGGCACTCTTCAATCCAGAACTCGGATGTTCTTCCTAGCGATACGTCCGGTTTCCGTGTCGGGACCGGCCAGTTGGGCCGCTTTGTGGTAATCGCGAAGCTCCTCGGCCTCGCGGCCCAGTTGCCCTACGCACCATCCGCGTTTGAGATAGGCGTCAGCGTGTATAGGATTCATTGATATCACTCTGGTATAGTCGGCAATCGCCCATTCATATTGCTTCGTCAAGCGGTAACACTGGCCGCGACCGAAATATATCACTGGCTCCTTGTACCCGTGTGTGATCGCCTGATTGTAGTCCGCGACCGCCCGCGAATACTCTTTTTTCCAATGGTACGCTGTCCCACGAGCGCCAAAGAACAAGCCATTGTCGGAATCCAGCGAGATCGCTTTGTCCAGGTCTCGAATCGCACGGTCGTAGTCGTGCTTTTCCATGTACGATTGGCCGCGAACACAGTAGGCGTCTGCAAGACGTGGGTTGAGCTTGATTGCCTTGTCAAAGTCCGCAATCGCGAGGTCCCAATCGTTCCGATCATAATGTGCGTTGCCGCTGAAGAGGTAGTCCGAAGCACTCTTGGGATCCGAGACGTTTTGTTGATTATTCAGAAACTCCTTCAATTCGCTGACGTGAATACACAAATTCATTAGCTGCGCGTTCGTGTGACCACTCTGAACAATCCCGACGACCAGGCCATCGTCGTTGACGACGGGTCCACCACTGTCTCCAGGGTTGATCGGTGCTTGGGTCTCCAGAACGGTGAACTCGTGGCTGCCCACCTCCGAGCGGAACTTCTTCTTGTAAACCGCGCGAACCGTGCCAGTCGTGTAAACCCACAACGCACCGCTTGCCCCGGGGTTGCCCACGGAATGAACACGATCGCCGGGCCCGGTTTTTCTGGTCGGTTCGCGGCCGGTAAGAGTCAATTCTCCGGCCCCAGCGGGCAGCGACTCGGCCTCGATTAGCGCCAGATCCTCATTTTTCTCAGTCGCAATCACTTTTCCTTTGATCGCCAGTTCGTCGAAACGTTCTCTGTAGTACTTACGTTCGGAAACGATGTCTCCGTAATCGAATTGCGGAAAAACGAGCTTCACGTCCTTCCGAACGATCCACGGATTCTGCGGTTTCTCCTTGTCGGGATAGGCAACAACGTGGAAATTGGTGATCAGGAGCTTCTTGTCACGATCCACAATCCACGCCGTACCGGTCGAGTCCGGATTGACCACCCATGCAGTTCCACGGAGGACCTTTTTATAGATTTCCTTGCTGTCCAGCGGCTCTGCCGAAACGGTGGCCGTTGAAAAAGCCGCGATCAAAAAGACACTCGTGGTAGAAGGAAATAGTGTGCTCCGTCGTGTCATCGTCCGGTTCTCCCAAGGAACGGTCAATTGAGCATGAACGTAACCGCAGCAATCCTTCACTCGGATCCGTCCGCATACGGTTTTCGACTGAACGTGATGTGCCTCGCTAAGATGCACCGCGATAAAGCAATCAACACCTGATTGTAATAACCGGCAAAGAAAGGTCCACAGGATGTTGCCTTGCATGCCGTGGCGGCTCGAAAGTCGGAGTCGGTTTTCCGCTAGGCCTGTGAAGGATCATGGCGATGCCAGACGCAGGGGGCTCGGGTCGGCAACGGTATCGGGTTACCGTCTTGCCAGTCCAATCACTGGACTGCCGCATTGCGGTGGTTTCGGACGACAAGAAGCACCAGGATCCCAATCGCAGAGGTTCAGATCTTGGCGCATGTCAAGAACCCGCGGGCCAACCGTTTCGCGAACCGCAGGCGTCGAGAGTCCAAGAAACCGGCTATTTTCGGATCATCGGTGTGTTCGCCGTGTGGCGTCTTGTGGTGAAATCTGAGAAGCTGATGGTACCCAAGGACCCTTTTTGTGGAGGTTGTGACTCATGCAAGAGAATTCTGACACGGCGAAAACACGGACTTCGCGACGCGAGTTTCTCGCCTCGAACGGAGCGATTGCCGCCGGGATGTGCCTGGCGGGCCCGACGGTTGCAGGAGCGGCGGAAACGCTGGCCATCAACGGTGGGAAGAAGGCCGTTACCGCGTCGGCCGGCGATACCACTTCCTGGCCTCGGTTCGGTGAAGAGGAGATAGAGGCCGTCAACGCCGTGGTGCGCAACTTCGGCTACGGCGAGGTCACGGCCTTTGAGAAAGATTGGCAGGAGCACTTCAAGGCCCCGTACTGCAAGTCGCATATGAACGGCACCAGTGCCTTGACCTCGGCCCTGTTCGGCTTGAATCTGCCCGTCGGCAGCGAGATCCTGGTGCCCAGCATGGACCCCTGGTTCGGTATCCTGCCGATGCGGTTGTTCGGACTGGTACCCGTCTTCGTCGACAACGATCCGCGGACACTGAATTTCGACGTGGAAGACGCCAAGCGTCGTCTGACGAAGAACACCCGGGCGATCGAAGTGGTCCACTTGTTCGGTCTGCCCTGCGACATGGAGGCGATCTGTGATTTCGCCAAAGAGAAAGGCCTGTTGATCTTGGAAGACTGCGCCCATGCCCACAACGCTTCGATCAACGGCAAGTACGTGGGCAACTGGGGCCAGATCGGGGCCTTCAGTTGCCAGGGCAGCAAGGTCCTACCGGCCATGGAAGGCGGAATGGCCAACTACGCGGGCCGGGAGTATTACGAGCGGGCGACCACATACGGCCACTACGGCAGCCCCGCGAAGTTCCCCAGCGACAGCAAGTACAAGAAATACGCCACCGGCCTGGGGCAAAAGCTACGGATCCATCCCCTGGGCGCGGCTTTGGCCCGCTGCCAGCTACGGGGCCTCGAGCAGCAGACCGACATGGAACGCGAGCAAAACCACTCGCTCAACAGCCGCGTATGCCAGTTGCCCGGCCTCTACGAACCCACGTTGCCAGCAGGCGTGAAACGAGTCTACTGGCGCTGGAACAACCTGTTCATCGATCCGGCCAAGGCAGGCATGTCGCGCGACACCGCCATCAAGGCCCTCAAGGCCGAGGGCGTGAGGGTCGGCAGACTCAACTACAAGACCAGTCACCTTGATACGGTGTACCACGAACCCGAATGGTGGCACCATCCGCCGGTGATCCCCGACCGGCTTCCCGGCCAGGAGGAAGCGCTGCAAACCGGTATTTCCCTCCCCCGTTTCACCAAGCCCGTACCCGAGTTGATCGATCAATACGTACTGGCCTTCGAGAAGGTCTGGGCGCATCGCGCCCAATTGGCCAAGACGTGAGGGATCTGTTGACGGTGCTGCAATAACGAAAGGCACAACGGTTCAGTCATGTGGCAAGGTGCTTTGTACGATGGCTTTCCAAAGCCGTCGTCCTGGCATGTCCTGGGACTCGACGGCTTTGGAAAGCCATCGTACGCGAGACCGCTGTGGTGTTGCCGTAAAGCCAAGACTGCAAAGGACCATTTCATTGTCCGAGGAGACAATACCGTGAAGTCGCTGCACCTTGTTGTCACTGTAATTCCATTGCAGATTCTTTGCTCCGCTGCGATCCTCGCACGGGCCGCCGAGGAAGGCACCGCGAATCGGCAGACGCCCGAACGCAGGTACGCGGAACCGTCGCCAATTCCGGACTACATCCTTCGGGAAGGCAAGCCCTACAAAGACCAGATGCGTGTCATCCGACCATCCGTGTTGCCTACCGAAATCCCGTGCGAGCGCGTTCAGGTGGGGCGGCGAATGGGTTACAAACCCAATGTGCAGCGGCTCTCCACCGGCGAACTCGTGATGTTGAACTTCCACTCGCACGGCGAAACGCAAGGCGCCTCGGACGGGTCCATGAGCGAACACATGGTAATGCACCGCTCGAAAGACAACGGCCGGTCATGGACCTCGACCCACGTCCAGGGAGTTTACGGCCGGGAACCCTACCTGAACGTTTTTTCCGGCGACGTCATGCTGGCAACAGGCCACGTGCTGTCGGCGGACGTCAACAATCCGACAAAGAAGGTGACCTGCGTCATCCACCGCTCGACCGACGGCGGCAAGACGTGGAAGACGCAGCCGATCTTGCCCGAGATGCTGCCCTTTGACGATGTGACGCGGACCTATTCCAGCCGCAATATCATCGAATTGCCCGACGGCACGTACATGCTGGGAATGTCCGGGTTCTATGGTCGCGACTGCATTATGCTGTCGAAAGACCAAGGCCGGTCGTGGCAAGCGCAGAAGACGACCTTCGGCGGATACGACATGGCCAGCTACGTCTACTCGGCCTACCAGGAAGGTGTCCTCTATCGGCTGCCCCAGGGGCGACTCCTGCTGTTCGCGCGAATGACACCGCGAATCATGAAGTTCACGCGAGAAATCAAAGGGCTCGCTGATTTCTCCAAGCTGGGAGAGACCGACAAACACTTTGACCAATATGATGCGGAAATCATCTTCGAATCAAAAGACGACGGCGTTTCTTGGGAACCGGTCTGTGGGATTCCGCTGATCGGATGCATGTATCCGTCGGTGATTCCGATGGGCGACGGCAAGCACCTGATGACGTTCACCAAACGTGTGCCCGGCGAAGGCCTGCGGATGGGCGTCTACGCCACCGTACTATCGGAAAACCCGGACGGATCCTTCGCTATCGATTTGGACAAGGACCTGATTGTGATCGACGAGAAAACCGACGACGCATTCCAGACGGGCGGCGGATTCGGCAACACGCTAACGCTCGACGACGGCTCGCTGATCAGCGTGTACTCGTACTATCACGCGGACGACGACATCGCCGGGTTGCTCAAGTCGGACAAGTTCAAGGAAAAGAATGTCTACAACTACTACCGCAACAGAGCCCTGGGCTACAACCCGACCTGGGTCGCCGGCTGCAGTGAGCAGAACTATCTTCGAGCCGGAGACCGGCTGCAGCGACACATGTTCCTAGGCTGCTGTCAACTGTTGAATCTCTGCGGTCCGGTGACTGAAGTAACGAGATGGGAGTTCCCGAAATAGAGATCCCCTGCCCGAATCCTGGGGCACAGCTCACTGACGCAGAAGATGGCTTTCTCAACGGCAAACGGTACGTGCTCATCGACCGCGATGGCAAGTTTTCTCCCGCGTCTCGCGACATTCTGGAACGGGAAGGTATCAACTGTGTCCGTCTACCGCCTCGATCTCCGAATCTAACGCCACGCATCGACACACCGAAGCATCTGGTAACTTGCGTTTGGGCGCGTCGGCCGATGTGACCTACGCGCCCAAGCTGGATGTGTTTGGACGCTCGGGTGGGGGCGACCCGAGCACCTTGGCCAAGCAGCGCAACTGCTCGAGGTGGATGTGACCCGAGCAGGTTGCGAGTGGCCCGCAATCAACTTGCACCACCTG
>JACKQG010007959.1_pt1 | contig 10479 bp, 6 predicted proteins | sample 8237621 | NCBI WGS metagenome assembly JACKQG01 (sample SAMN15677084, study PRJNA649215) | marine metagenome | biome: marine; feature: Black Sea; material: saline water; isolation source: suspended particulate matter (SPM) from the Black Sea western gyre | collected 2013-06-09/2013-06-10 | depth...
GACCGCCGGCGGGGTTGTTGGTCGAGCCCTTGCAGGCCAGCGGCGGCCAGATCATCTTCTCCAAGCGGTATGTCAAGGCCGTGCGCGAGATCTGCGACCGGTACGACGTGCCGCTGATCTTCGACGAAATCCAGACGTTCGTCCGCATCGGCACGTGGACGGCGGCCGAGTACTACGGCGTCACGCCCGATTTCATCGTGCTGGGCAAAGCCGTCGGCGGCGGTCTGCCATTGGGCGTGACGATTGTCAAGGACGGGTTGACCGGCTACGCCCCAGACGCCGAGGAACTACACACCTTTGCCAACAGCTCCCTCTCGCAAGTCGCTTCGCTGAAGCTGCTGGAGATCATCCAGCGCGACAAGATCTTGGACCACGCCAACCGCATGGGCGCGTATCTGAAGGAGGGATTGTTGCGTCTCCAGCGGGAATTCCCGGAAATGGGCGACATTCGCCAACTGGGCCTGCACATCGGCGTCGAGTTCGTTAAGGACCCCGAAGGCAAGCAACCGCTGAACGCGGAAACGAAGAGAATCCGCGACGAAGGGATCCAGCGCGGCGTCATTTTCGGCCTGGCAGGTGCACGCGGGAATGTACTGAAGATCAAACCGTCGCTGATCATCAAGCAAGAAGAATGCGACGAGGTATTGCGTATTCTCCGAGAAAGCGTGACGGCCGTTCTGCGTCAGGAAGGAAGTACGGCACGCGAATCGTAGAATCTCGTTCTTGCCTACTTTTCCGGCGCCAGGGGCGGGCTCCATTGGCCTGACTCCCCCGCGACAGCGCCGTAAATCGAATAGTAAAGGGCACCGCTGCGATCGGCACGCATGTCGCCATGTCCGTAAGCTCTCGATCGTCCATCTGGGCAGACAATTTGGTCAGGACGATTTCGTGGGTTTTCATGGACCCCTATCCATTGTGTCCAAATACCAGATAGTAGTAGGCAAACCGGCCGTCGAGCAGCTCTTCTTCCAGTTGCTTGGCTCGCTGCATCAGTGGGACGACGCTTTTGAGCGTCCAATCCTTTTGCCCTCTTGTCACAAAACGGTACAGAGAGACCGTCGCCCCGGGATGTTCGGCCAAACCGGCACGCAATTGCTCCTCGGTCGTCGGCTTGAGGATCGGCTTCCGGATGGCGCCGAGATCCAGCATCGGGCAGCCATCCGTCGGCCACAGTTCGATGCTGATGGTCCGTCCGTCCCAGCTAAGTTCCTACGTTCCCGCTTAGCGTGAGGGGCGACCGACGAGGACCCGGAATTCTCCGGGCTCGAACGTCAGCGTTTGGGCCGTGCCGTCAAAGCCCGCCAGTTTGAGTCTCATGCCACGAATCTTCACCTGCTCCGGGTCCGCATCCATGACGACGCTGTGCAGGACGCGAACATGGTCGATCCCAGCGTAGTAGTGGAGTCGCAGGATGGCGCGACACAGCCGCTTTCCATCTCGGTCTTTGTGATACAAATGGACACGGACCACGGTCCGCAAAGGCCCGGCCGTCTCCGTCTCGATCAGTGTCTCATCGTCGCCTACGGCCGCGCCGTAACGTCTGCCGTCTTGATCCACCATGTACAGCGATTCGATGATCTTGTTCGGTGGCCACGAGGATTCGCGCGGATCGACCGATGCGACTGTCTCGCCGGACGGCGCCCCGGGCCCGTACCGCAACTGGAATTGGTTTCTGCCCAGCTTCAACCCCGCCGCCTGGAAATCCACCAACAGCCAACGCACCTGCCTTCCGTCCGTGTCCCATGTGGCCAAGACCTCGGTCTGCACCGGCAATTCAGTATCCGAAGAATCGAAGACGCGGATCCGATCCTCGGTGGACAACCCGCCCCGTGGAAACGGGATGCCGCCGGTGATCGGGCAAGCTCGATCCGAAATCGCCACTCTCGAGTTGACCGTTAACCCGAGCTTCTTTCCGCCGATCAACTCCGCCCCGACGAGCGGTCGACCGAGTTCAAAGAAGGAAATCGTCACCATCGCGATGACGAAGAGGAAGTGTGTTCGGATATGCATTGGAAAACCGTTTTTTTGTGGGATGGATTGCCACAAAGTCGGCAACACAAAGTCAGACTGGCGATAAGGAATGTAGTTCCGCCCCTACTGGTCGGCCTGCGTGGTAGCCTCCGCCTGAGGGAATCTCACGATCGTCTCGACGCCCTCCGGCATGAAGAACATCTTGGCATCGCGATACGCAAACGCGGGCCGTATGTCGGCAAGAGCCACGGCGACCGTCGACGAAGCCGAGACCGACCAGAGTCCGGCGGCCGCATCAGCCGGTACTGTGACCTGGAATGCATCTTTGCCCAAGGGTTCGAATTCTGCGGCACGTCCATTGGGGTCGCGGATGGTCAGTTGATCGGGGCGGCTGGTAGCCACCCGGAACCGTTTCGCACCGGTTGGGACCTCGAAGTGCCAGAGGTCGCCCGCCCCGATACGGACCTCTCTTCCGGCCACGCATAGTGCCCCATTTCCGGCATAGAATCCTTCCGGCGCCAACATCACAGCGCGGGAAGCGTTGCTGGAGAAGACGTAAGCCGTGCTGTCGCGACCGACTCGGACGCGCACCTCATCGGCCGGCACGTCCGCGGGCACCGACACTGTACGGTACAGCATCGGTTCGTCGGTGTTCAGATCGGCATACGCATCGGCATGCGGCCAGTAGGTGATCGGATCGCCCAGCCAAGCTTTCGGCAATGGTTTGCCGTCGGAGTCGGTAAAGGTCGCACTCCGGCTGGCCGACAGTTCGATCGTCAGCGGCCCCTCGGCTTGCTTCTCGAACACAAACTCCAACGGCGGCGAATGGATCTCTTTGGTGAGCATCGGGACCGATCGCCAATCCGGCGGATTTGGGCATTCGGCCAGAGCGGGCATCAGGTAGGCGTAGTTGACAATCGAGTTAAAGGCCCCGGCCCGCGATGGAATAACCGCATACTCCCTCTCGCCCCAGGGGCCGCGCGCCAACTGTTCGCGCCGACTTACCTCCAAACGTCGCAAGGCGAACGAGAGGTAACGAGGCTCCTTCGTGAAGTAATACGCGTAAGCCATGCGGCATCCGATCGTCCGCGCCTCGATATTCTGCGTGCGGAACTGGTGCTCGGCCATCTTCACAAACGCCCGTTTGGCCCCGTCGACGTCCCTGCCCTCGAAGTGACGCATGTACCGGACCAGATTGACCCCCTTGTAGTAAATGTAGGTTGGGTACGCATTCCGTTTCTCGCCGGTCCTGTCCGCCAGTTCTCGAACGATGCCGCCGGAGTCGTCCAGATCAACGAGCACGTCCAACAAGGCCTTCGCCAACTCCGAGTAGTACGGATCCTCCAACGCTTCGGCCAATGTCACAAAGTCGTCCAAGCGGTGAAAGATCCACCTCGACAAACTGTTGTTCATCTGGGCTACGAACTGCCGGGCCCAATCCGGATTCTGTTTCAGGAACGGTTTCCAGTGGTGGGCTTGGTCGCGCACGGCGTCCATCGCCCGCTGGTCCCCGGTCAGGTAGAAGTGGAACAATGCATGATCGAGAAACAGGCCGAAGACTCGCTGCGGGCCATGCGGCTCGATGATTGGGTTCGCCACACCGATCCAAGGAACCGTACCGGAACCGCCGTAGCCCTTCCATCGCGTAGGCGTATCTTCGTGAGACGTGTACACGTCATTAAAGAAACGCGTATGAGCGACGGCGTAGTCGTAGATCTGCCGATGCCCGCCTCGAAGCCACGCCAGCCACGCGGCCTTGTGCACTCCGTACTCGGCCGACTGCGTGTATCGCCACGGCGATGCGATTGCGCGGCCATCGACGAACCGATAGGTCTGGTGCGGACCGTCGCCGTAGCTGAAGAAGCCGTAGTCGCCCCAGTCGTCCAGGATCGTAACCAACTCCGTCCATGTCCGGTCGATCCACTTCTCCAGCTCGGGAAACCGCTCGGGATCCCTGGGCCACATCCGCCCGACAACATTGCTTTGCGTGGTCCATTTCGGATCAGGCCGCACCAGCGGGGGCGAATCAAAGACCTTGGCGAGTCGGCCTCCCGCCCAGCCCGCGCCGCCGTTGCCGAAGACCAGCAGCAGGTCGTGTGATTTCGCCATGCCCGTGGGATCGGCCACCTGGTCTCCTCGTTGACGTTGTCGCTGGTAGAACTCGGCGTTGGGGCCCTGGCCGTTGAGTTGGGCTAGCATGGGCTCGCCCCAGAATTTTTCTAGGTTATCGAATGTCAAATCCAGCGGCAGGGCGCGCTCGTGTGTGGCCCAAAGATAAGCGGTCAGCCGGCTCGGCTCTGCCCGCAGTTCTTTGGGAAACTGCTGCCACAGGTCCCGCAGCGCCAGTGTCACGCTTCGTTGACCATCGCTGACGCCGACCCACGAGCCTGCCCGCTGGCCCATGGCGAGTTCTTTCGGCTTGTCCAACGGGCCGTGGTAGATACCGAAGTGACTGTTGCCGTGGCCCCAATGCCGATGCTCGTCCTGCAATAGCGATAGCATCTGACCCTGCGCTAATGGCCGTTCCACCGGCTCGCCGGTTGGCGCGTCCGAGCCGTCCGCCGCAGCCTCGGTCGCCGGCTGTTTCAAGCCGAAGCTGATCGCCAAGTCCCGGATCTTCAGTTCCTCGGCCTTGCCGATCCAGGTGAATCGGTGGTCGATCTGGATCGCTGGCTGACCCGCGAAAAAGTGCAGTCGAGCCGTCCATTTGCAGGACGGATCGCCCTCCGGATCGACGTACCGACCATCCACGCGAATCGTCGCGTGCAGCGGCCCGTTCAACTCGATCGCGGCTTTCTCCGCTACCTCTCGGTGCAGTTGACCATCGAGCGTAGTCAGCCAGTTGCCGTCCTGAGGCCCTTGTTCGAGGACAAGTTCGCCGGCCAGCCACACGCGACGGAGCATGGCACCAACCTTTGGAATCTCGGCCTTCAACTCGCCAGTGGTTACGACCAGCGCATCATCCGTCGAATCGACACGGATGGGAGTCGGATGCGACGGACCGGGACCACCGGTCATTTCCAGGCGGTAATCCCCCACGCCCGGCTCAAGCTGAAAGTCCACTCCCAGCCAGCGAACGTCCTTCGATCGAAGATATCGCCCTCGCACATCAAATTGCATCGGCATCGGCTCGCCGCCGGGCCCGAACAGACGCAGCCGTCGTAGCTGCGCCTCGCTGAGCTGTCCATTTGCAAACGGGACACCAGTCGTTATCGGGTATCCCGAAGGAGTGCCAATACCGGGTATCGAATTGATCTGCAGCGAAATGGACTTCGGCGTATCGGGAATCTCCTTGCCTGTCGCCTGCAGGTCCACGTCGTCGTCCGCAGAACCGGGCAGTGGACCAACCGCAAACGCGAAGATCGTCGCCAGCAGTCCCAGACACCTTCGGGCTCGTGTTTGAAGTTTTTTCCGTTGATGCATCGCCTCGACCTCCTTTGGAGTTGCGAATCCCACATACGCGGCCTCTCCATCTCCATCATCATACCTCCCGGAGGCGGTCCACATTCGTGACGCGCTCACCGACCCAGAGATAGTCGTAGACCTTCAGGTCGGTTTGCGGCGCACTGGCACCGCCGGTGTGGACCTAAACAATCCCGCCTCGGCGGTTGACCTCGGCGTAGATGAGCGCCAGCAGATCGGCCGAACAGTTTTCCAGCGTAGCCCCTTCCTCAAAGGGCACGACCTCGTCCGGTGATGGCGGACGGGAGGGAGCCCCGGTTCCCAAGACAAATGATATAGAAGCGGCCGTAAGGAATTGGCGTCTGTCCATTGTGTCTCTCCTCAGAAGAGTACAGGTTATCCCACTACTCGCGTACCACCTCAATTCCGCAGAGAAGCGTATCGCCGGCCTTGGGGGACAGCTTGAGGGTCAGGATCCGGTCGGCGCTTACGCCCCGGAATTCCTTGACGACTCCGACGCCAGTGCTCCCGGTCTCGCGAAAGATGTCGAAGTCCGTCAGCACTTCCTTTCCCTGCAGCATGACGCTGAAGACGCGCTCGCCGGGCTTCTTCGCCGTAGGTTCTGCAAAGTAGAGCCGCACGGTGTGGGTGTTCGCTGAGCCCGCTTCACGTCCCTCGTTCTCACCATGGAGGGTCAACCGAACCGTCTCGCAGCCTTCGACGCCGGACGCGACGACCCACTTTTCCGGGCCCGCCTTGATCCGAGAGGAGTGTCGGTAGAGCCAAGTTGGTTTCTCCGGAGTGACTTCGACCGGGATGTCTGGGGACAGGCCGCCGATGCTGGGGTAGTCCAGCCACAGCGTGCCCGACGCCGCGCGGCGGTCCCCCGGCGCGCCGAGGTTAATGCCGACTCGTTTCACCGGCGCACCGTCGTAGGGGTACGTACTGGTCGTCCAGCATTCGACTTCAGGCATGTGGGTCAAGGCGAGGGCGGTGAAGACGGGGAAGTTACAGGAACAGCCGCTCGCATAGTTCGGGGCGCTGAGGATGCCGTCAGCCGGAATCAGACTGTTTTTGCAGCCGGTTCTGAACCCACCTAGGTTCACGGTCCCCGCATCGGCGGCGAGGTCGTAGTATCCCGCCGTGTCGGATCGAAAGAGCACGAGATTCTCGCAGGAGAGATTTTTGGTACAGCCGCCTCGCCGCCGGAATCCCCACGGCAGTTCGGTGCCCGTCAGCGGGCTGTTCCGAGTCCGCCGCTCGCCCGTCAGCAAGTCGAAGCCGTAGAAGTCCGCGTGAGTGTCATAGTACGACTCGACGATGATCGTGTTTCTGTGCAGACACCAGTTGTACCACATCCGGTGCCGCCCGGCCGAACGTTCCAGTTCGAGCTTCTTGTCCCAGAGGATCTTGCCGTCGTTGCCGCGGTAGGCGATCAGTCGGACCCACTGTGTTCGTTTGCGTCGGCTCCACGCCGAGGGGTCCGGGTCATGCGTGCTGGGCTGGATCACGACGTCATGCTCGGCCGAATACATGAGATGGTAGCCGTGCACGTTCTCGTCAGCGACCCACAGCGGTTCGCCGGTACGAACGTCGAACGCTTTGACCGCCGATCTGTTCGTTTGCGGAATGCCACGTCGCGCGAGGTACTCTTCGACATCGAGGTCCCTCCGGTCGATGCAGAAGACCTTCTCGTTCCCGACCACGATCGACTTTTGTGGGAAACTGTACCGAGCCCGTTGCTGCCAAAGGACATTGCCGTTCCGCCGGTCGATGCCGACGATCCGCTGGGTGTACTCGCCGTCCCACGGATACAGGTTGTGCCAGTACAACTTCGGCGGGTTTTTGCTGACACTATGGTAGCAAGCCTCCAGTAGACGACGGTTGAAGCTCGCTGTGCTCAGGTACGGCGTGAAAGCGTGTTTGCTCCGGGCGCGGTATTGTCTAAGCTCGGTCACGGCGGCTTGCACAGCCTTGGCGCCCTGATCGTTACCATCTGTCGCTCTCAGGAATTGCGCGGGAACGAATTCGTCCAACGCCTCCTGTTCGAGTAGCGCGTTGAAGCAGCGGACGATGAACGCCACGTCATCCTCATCTGCCGACTTGGCGAAGTCTGCGATTGGGGCCCAGCTATCGATAGAGCGGCGCAGGCCCGTGGTCTCCTCTGCGGAGCAATCGCTGAAGTCGGATGGCAGAAACACAGACTCAACGTCTTCCGTCGAAAACTCCGCCCCCGCGACCAGCACGTCTCCCCATAATTTGAGATCGCCGAAGTAGAGCTTCCTGGAAACGCCGTCTGGACGGTCCACGTCGTGTTCCCTCAGGGTCTTCCCCGTTGCCGGGTCCCAAACCAGCAGCTTCTGCCCGTAAGCGATGTAGAGCGCATCATGGTGCGCAACGTAGGAGGCTTCTGCGGGTGCGTTCCCGCGCGGTCCGGGGAATGGGCCGGCGCGAACAAAGGCTCGCTCGTTCAACAACGCCCTCGCCGGTGGCATGCCGCGCTTCCACAGGAACCGACCGGTGTATGCATCCACGGCCGTGATCGTGTCGTTGCCGTACAGGAACAGCCTGCCGTCGACGACGCGGGCCGTCGGGGGATCCGAGTGGCGGCTGGTCCGATAAAGCTCGTCCTTCTCGGCCGGGCCGCCGAACCAGAGTACCCCGAGCGGGGCCTTGACCAACGCGTCGCGACTCATCCATGTGTTCCCCGGCCCCGCAGCTTCGTGCGACCAGTCAGCGGCGTCTGGCAGTGGACCGCGCCTGTTGATCAACGTCAGCGCACCCGTCCGGCGGACGTCGCTCCCTCGAAGCCGGGCCGCCGCAAGGCCGGTTGCGACCTCGGCACGATGCTCTTCGGGGACCACGAAGCACGCGGTGCCGCCGTACGGCCGCAACGCCTCGAAGGTCGCCTCGAAGAACGACGTCCCCTCTTGGGTCTCCACCGAAGCCAAGTCCTCGGAAACGATCAGGCTGGCGACGTACGGAGGAAAGCCGAAGTCGGCGGGATCCGCAACATGCACTGCTGCGCGCGAGCCCAGCACGCCTGCGGCCCGAAGCCGCCCGCGCAGTCGCTGCACTACGCCGGCGTCTTCGTCAACCCCAACCACATGCAGCGCGGACCGTGCCACGACCTCTTCGACAAGGCCGCCATCCTTGAGCCCGAGAACATAGCAGTATCCTTCAGTCGATCGAGTCTCTTGCAGAATCGAAGTTGCCTGCTCACGCCAGGCGGCAGCCCCGAGGCCGTCGGTGGCAGTACCTCGCGTCCATATCTTCGCCTCCGTGGCCGCGCCGGCAAAACAATAGAGCCGTCCTTCTCGCGTTGAAACGAAGAGCTTGCTGTCGGCGACGGCCATCCCGCCCGGTGTTCCGTCGATGTCGGCTTCCCAGCCGATTCTACCCGTGTTTCCGGGCTCTTCTGTTTCGACCGCCAATACCTTGCCTTCACACCCGACGTACAGCCGTTCTCCCGCCTTGATCATGTCGCCGATGCCACTGGGACACGCGACGGTCCAGAGCAGCTTCGTATCACACCTGGCCAATCGGCATCCATAGTTGCCCGTGTATGGCTTGGCCTCGGCTCCGCGCATATCGTGCGCGTCGATTCCCGTCGTGTTTGGCAGGTAGAGGACATCTCGATCCAAGAGCCGCAGAATGGGACAAGGCTCCAGCACTTTCTGTGACGAGTTGAGCGCGATGCCTCGCATCTGGTCGATGTCAAACATGTGCCCGCCCACGAACAAGTAGCCGCCCGACACAGCGATTCGCGAATCACCTCCGCCGGCGTAGTCCTTCCACCCGGCCTCGGCACGCAGGATCTCGCCGGTGGCCGAGTCGAGCCACAGCGGCTGAGAGCGACAGGACGGGACCAACAGCCTGTCGGCCGACACAGCCAATGAGCCCTGTGGCGACGCCCCCCAGTACTGCTTGTACTGGTCATATTTCCGATTCGTATGCAGCACGCCGGCACGGTCGTTCGACCAGACCACCGCCCCGGTTTCGGCGTCGAGTGCGTACACGAACACGCCCATGAACGGCCAGACTCCCGCCGCGAAGTAAACCCGGCCGTCAGCCAGAACCGGGCCGCCGCGCGCCGACCACATGGAGATCAGACGCTCGTTGCCAAGCACCTTCTGCTTCGACGGGGCGCCTTGGAACCGCCACAAGAGTTCGCCGCTTTCCGCCGCCAAGCAATACAGGTGCCCATCGTCAGACGTGACGTAGACTCTGCCATCGGCGACGGCCGGCGACAGACGCACGGGGCCGTCGGTGTGGAAACGCCAGCGCTGTTCGCCTGTCTCGGTGTCCAAGGCAACGACGGTGTCGTCGTGCGAGGAACCCAGAAACAGCCTTTTCCCGTAGACGACGGGATGCGACACGCGGTCGAACGCCAGACGCGGGTCGGACCACGCCGGTCTCGGCTCAGGAAGCTCCCTGACCCATTGCAGGTGGAGCTTGCGTGGCAAGACCTCGCGGCAGACACCAGTGCGACCCGCGTCGCAGCGCCACATTGGCCAATCGCCGGCCGACGAAACCGCCGCCGACAGAAAGCCCGCTAAGGCGAAGAGGAACCTCAAACGAAACATAGGATCACTCCCCGCTGACAAACGCCCATTTTCTAGAACTAGAAATGAGGCTAGTGGCAAACGAAGTCAAATACAAGAGGAAGCGATCGGGCTGACGGGGCCAAAGATTCCGCGTGAGTCAGATTCCCACAACCGCTCTGCACGGTGCTGCACGACGGGGCCACCAAACGGTACACCCTAGCGGTGCAAGAAGGCTCCGGGCAGCGACGACCGCGATCTGGCGGCGCGGGATAACACGTCCATCATCCCCGAAGTGACGCAGTACGCTGCCATTATCGCAACGCTCGAATAACCAGTTGGGCGTCGCGTCGGCTTGTTGCCCGTAGCGCCAGCGAGTTCAGCTCTTTGCGACTGAAGCCCGCGCGTTTTCCGCAACTTAGTGGTAGCCGCCGTCACAGGAGTTCAACGTCCGCTTCGTACGATGGGGGTGGGATTCTCATGCTGTCGGGCGCGGGCGGTTTGACTGCCTGGGTTGACCTGCTGATGGTCCAAAGATCTTCCAGAGCCTGGGCCCTTCCGC
>JACKQG010007960.1_pt1 | contig 10479 bp, 8 predicted proteins | sample 8237621 | NCBI WGS metagenome assembly JACKQG01 (sample SAMN15677084, study PRJNA649215) | marine metagenome | biome: marine; feature: Black Sea; material: saline water; isolation source: suspended particulate matter (SPM) from the Black Sea western gyre | collected 2013-06-09/2013-06-10 | depth...
CGCAGAAATGATTCCACATCTTGCCAGAAGACGTTCCAGCTTGGGGGGCAATCGTTGTGGCCGCTTTCATAGGTGCTCATTTTGCCTTTTGGAGCGGCCTGGAAAAGGGACACGCCGTGCCGATAGGGAATGACTTCGTCGAACCTGCCATGCATGACCAGAATCGGTCCCGGATAGGTTTGAACGCCGCGAAGATTATCGAACGGATCCCGGACCAGAAAGCCGGGGGCCAGGTATTTGGCCGCAAACGAGCGGGCGCTGGTAAATGTCGACATTAAAATGAGCGCCGCCGAGGGTCGTACGGAAGCCAGTGCGCATACCGCTCCGCCGCCCAGTGATCGACCGAACAGAATGATTTTGGAGGCATCGACATTCTTGCGTGCAATGAGCATGTCGTATGCGGCAGCAAAGGTTTCTTCAATGCTGACTTGGGAGGGCGAGCCTTGCGAGCGCCCGTAACCGGGATATTCCACCAGCAGAACCCCGACGCCGAAACGATTGAAGGTTTTAAGCTCTTGGGGCCAGAAATCGATCAGTTCGCCGTTGCCGTGGGCGAAAATAACCGCCGGTGCCGGCGTAAAATCTTGGGACGGAGGTAAAAACCAGGTTTCAACCTTTCCGAAACTCGTATGTATCCAAATCCGTTCCAGGCCTGAAATTTTCGGGTTTTCCGGAGGCGCTTCAATCAGGCCGCGCGGGAACATCATCTGCCGCTGCATCACAAACAGCAGAGCACAATACGCAAGATAGCAAAAGATCGTTAAGCTAACGATTTTAATCAAGGTATTCACTCTTATACCTTTCGCCATATAATTTTGCTGTTTGGATTTGCTTTCAAAACTCCATCTTTTTGCCATGTTTAATCGAGGATTTCTATGGAGGGGATCTCGAAGAGCACTTTCAAGACCTCGTCGAAGTAATCAGGAAGATAGCGGTTCCAAAGCCGGATGGGCAGATCTCCGAGCTCGGTCCGCCGTGAGGCCGGGAAAGCGAAAAGGTAAGCCATCAAAAACTCTATGTTGCGGGCCAGTTGCCCGGTGTACTGCTGATCCAGCCGCTGCCGCAGAATGCGGTCTTCATGCATACAGCCCCCGATCTCGCTTTCCAGCATTTCTACGTAGTCACATACGATCACCTCGACATGCACCTGTTCTTCGCCCGTGAGGACAAACTGCCTGAACTGATGGAGGGCCTCATCAGGGCCCAGTCCGCGTGCCTGCATCAACCGGGTCAAACGTTCGCCTAAAGGACAGGCGCTCAATCGTTCCCGGTTCGGGCAGTACTTTACAATCAGGTTGACGGCATTGTACTTGCCCGTGTGGGGTTCCACCTCAATCACTTCGCATGAGGCGGTTTCGTGGATCTTGTTTAAGAAACGCTCCCGGTCCGCATCTTCCACAATGACCTTGATACCGGCTACGTCATTGATCACCAGATCATCGGCATCGTGGATCGGGCTGCGGTTTCTCAGATCCTCCAGAAGGCGGTTTTCTGCCTTTAAAAATTCCGCGACCATGTGATCGGGTGCTGTGATCAGGGCCTCAATCGGAATCTTTAGTTGCTGGGCGCGTTCCTGGGCCAGCCGGTCGGCCCTGCGCTTGATGTTGGCGTAAATCCAGTCGATGATGCGACGGGCACTTTTTTCCGATAAACGCCGTACGCGCTTGATCCGGTTGGAGCCGATGTAGCGGGGATTTGCCGGCCTGCCGGTGAAGTACAGGGTTCCGTGGAATGGGGTTTCCCGATAATAGATCCCGGGAGTGGCGCGATAACTTTCAAGCATTTCATCCACGCGCGGATTGCGGTTGGGGACGTTGGTCACAATGAAGTCCTTAAGGTCACCTTTCAGCCGACATTTTTGGGTCTGGAGCGGAGCGTCGTGCAGTTTAGAGAACATGAGTTCCGAAAAGACCGGCAGGTAGCGAGCGACAAAAGTATTGTTAAAGTGCACCAGCCGGGAGATGTCTTGCGCGTCGGAGGGTTGCGGCTCGTCGTACATCCATCGCCGGATTAAATCTTTGAGGCGGTTCCTGTGCAGGTAACTGGTGATGGTAATCATAAATGAATTTTATTGGGCGCAATTATTTATGCCGACATGTATAAAATCAATCTAGAACTTTTATATTATATTGAAAACACAGTAGCTTTACAACTAAAACATGAGCTTGGGCCCAATTTTCAGTTATACATTTCATTATTGATGGCGTTTTTAACCGCCATTCCAATCTTTTCAAGTGTGTACGGCTTTTGTATATATTGCCCGGCTCCTAATTTTTGACACTCTTTGACACGATCGGTTTCAGAAAATCCGCTGGTGATGATGGCTTTCTGCCCCGGGTGCAGTTCGAGAATTTTTCTGTAGGTGTCCAGACCATCAATGCCGGGATCCATAATCATATCCAGGATTACTAAATCTGCCGCGTTTTTTTTCATATGAGCAACAGCTGCTTCACCACTTGAGACTGCAACAACCGAATAACCCAGTAGATTCAGGATTCCGGAGGCAATTTCTCTTTGGGCGGCCACATCATCAACAACTAAAATTTTCTGACCGCTGCCCGTATAGGCTTCCATGGGAATGACCGTTTTTCCTGTAGAAACCGCTTCTCTGGTTACAGGAAAATATAGCTCGAATGTGGTTCCGACCCCTTTAACGCTGCGAACATTAATAAACCCCTGATGGTCTTTCACCGTTCCATAAACAACCGCCATGCCCAGGCCTGTACCGCTGCGGCCCATCACTTTCTTGGTGTAAAAGGGTTCAAAAATTCGGTTCAGATCTTCAAGGGCAATTCCGGTTCCATTATCAGAAACTTCCATCACGACAAATTCTCCCTCCTGAATGCTGAGGTCATAACCATTTATCGGCCTGTCGACATACTGGTTTCTGGTGGACATGGTAACGGTTCCCCCGTTTGGCAGCGCTTCGGCCGCATTCGTGACCAGATTCATAACAGTTTTTTCCAAGTGCACCGGTTTTCCGGCAATATTCAGCAATCCCGGTTCAAGATCCGTCTTAATGTCAACATCCGGGTGATATAATTTAAGTTTTGCATACACGGAAGACCTTAAATACACCGTTACAACATCATTCAGATTCAAAACCTCGGTATTGCTCACCCCTCTTCTCGCCAGCGTTAACAGATCTTGTACAAGCTCAGCCATTCTATTGGCTGAATCCATAGAAGACTTTAGATACCGTCGATTCGGGTCGTCTGCAGGCATATTCATCAGCGCCATTTGAATATAACCTGTAACCCCTCCCAGGATATTATTGCTGTCATGAGCAAATCCGCCGGCCAACAGCCCGATGGCTTCCATTTTCTCTGCACGGGTAATTCGTTCCTGCAGGTTTTTTCTCTCTTTTTCCGCTTTCTCAAGATCAGTTAGATCCAGAGCGAATCCGATGACGCCGATAACCTCGCCGTCTTTATCTTTGTATGGGATTTTGTCCACTCGTAAAGATTTCCGGCCCTCGATCGTTTCAAGAATACCGCTTCTGTTTAACACCGACGCTCCTTTTTGAATCACTTCCGAATCATCATCCAAGACCTGACCCTGATTGTCGGGAAACAGTTCGGCATGGGTCTTGCCAATCACTTCATTCATTGGAATGCCAACGATTTCAACAAATTTTTTATTTACGCGAATATATCGTTGCGCTTTGTCTTTATAGAAAATCATTCCCGGTGACGAATCCAGCATGATCTCAAGTTCCCGGCCCTTTGCTTCCAATATGAGCTGTAGATCTTTTAATTCTTTGGTTCGCTCGTTAACTTTATTTTCAAGAGTGGACAACAAATCAAAATAACTCTGCGTGGACGCGATATATTCCTCTTTGGTCACACACAGCTCATTGGTCAGATGCTTGAGCTGAGTCTCCAGCAGAATTATCTTATCTTCCAGTTTGGCGGTATATTCAGATTGTGTCATTCTAAACCAGCCCCTGACCTTCCATTTTAGCAAGTTCGGATGTTACGCTCGCGACGATCAAATCGAGCGCATGCGGTTCCACATTTAGTGCTGTCAAACATCCCTGAAAAATTGCGTCATCCGGAAACGGTACGTCTGAATATCCGATGCTGTTATTTTTACAGCAATACTCAGCAACATATAATGTCAAAGCCAGTTTGGAGAATGTCTGGTCGGCTTCAAGGGGCTTGTCGTGATAGCCGATAGCGTCAATTAGCTCTTGCGGAAGATTCCAATTTTGGGCGATCGCCATTCCGATATGGGCGTGATTAAAGCCGAAAACCTCCTGCTCGGCCTCAGACAAATTCTTTTTTTCCTGTTTGGCTTTACTCAACACATGTTTAAATTCGTTTTGCAAAAACTGGGATTCCACGATAATGCCGATGTCATGCAGCAAGCCGGCAACGTATGCATTTGCGCCCCTTTCCCTGAATTCCCTTCTGTAAATCATTTTCGCAAGCAGGGCTGCGGCGACACTGTGCTTCCACAAGGAGGCTATGGAATAATCCTTAAAAGACCCATTTCCGTTAAAAATCCCAAAAACCTTTTGGCTCAAGGCCAATTCTTTGAGGGCATCGAATCCTATCCAGATTACGGCCTGTTTAATCTCTCCGATTCTTTTTGGGGGGGCATAGTAGGCAGAGTTTGCCTGCATTAACACTTTGGCCGTCAGGGGAGGATCGACTTCAATGATTTCTTTTAAATCCCATATGGTTGAATCAGGGTCATTAATGATCTTAATAACGCCGGACACAATGCTTTTGATGGAAGAAATCTCGGATTGATTAACCAGGTTGACTAGATCCTTTAACTTATGATGTTTTTCTGCATTTAGGTTCATAACAGCCCCCGTTTTATTTCTTGATGTGCCCTTGTTCAGCAGAGTGGCTTTATTCTCAATGGTTTCCTACAGCAGTTGTCATAATAAGTTCCGATTGAATCGTTTCCTGAAACAAGTATAGCAAGCTGCCGGAATTATCCGGCGGCTGAAACGGAACGTTATTTTGACAAATAGTATAAAAAGTTGGTCGTTTCAAATTAATAAAGAAAGACCTGTTATCCCATGTATCTTTATCGGTTGTGCCGTTCGAAAACTTTAATTTTGCGGTTTATCAGGGCAGGTTGGGTTGGAGATTGATTTGCTTCTTGAACTCTCTGGAGTGACAGGGTCAGGGGAGGGCGTTTATTGTTGCAGGTATGTAATCGGTGCGTCATCCGGGGAGCGCTTTTCAGCGCACAATGCATTTGTTGACAAAGGGTTCGGCGACAGATTTCAGGTGCAAAAGTTCGTTGTCATCAAATTCGCAGTCGGTATTTTCAAAAAACTCCGGATGCAATACGCGGACGTTGATAAACCGCTGAAGGGCATAAAACCTCGCCCCTTTAATGCGCCGCCCGATGCTTGCAACAACGCTGGCATTCACCAAAGGTTTAATGCATGTCGTTCTGAATTCATAGGCTATCGCCGATTGCATAATGATTTGAATGCTTGCAAGTATCAGTTCCGGGTCGCAATCTTTTTGGATCAGCGGCGAGTAGTTAAAGGGGTCGGTTTTAATGTCCATGGCAATGTAGTCGACAAAACCTTTATCTAAAAGTTCTTGAATCATCTGCGGCCGACTGCCGTTTGTATCCAGTTTTATCGGATATCCCATCTTTTTGATCGTTTCACAAAGGGCAAAAAGACCTTTGTTGAGAGTGGGTTCTCCGCCGGACAGTACCACACCATCCAAAAAATCCTTGCGCCGCCGCAGAAATTCATAAACACGGTGTTCTTCTAAAACTACCGAAGGCTTCCCTCTGGCAAGATCCGGATTGTAGCAATGGGGACATTCAAAATTGCATCCGGAAAAAAAAAGTACACAACTTATTTTGCCGGGATAATCAATAAACGAATTTTTTTGCCAGCCGCCGATAATCATCATGAATATTTTTATGTAAAAATAACCGCAGGCGTGTTAATTCGCGTTAATTTATGGTTCAAATAAAAAGGAATTTCATGCTTTGTTGCGCCATTTGGGCATGAAGGTTCATAAGAGCTTGAGCTAGAGTGCAGAGGATGAATCCAGCTTGAATGTTTTTCGCATGCCAAATTCAGCTTGCTTGCCGCTGTTCCACTGCTTAACCGGTCTTAAGTAGCCGACAACCCTTGAGTAGACTTCGGTTTCCTGTTTGCAGGCCGAACATTTTTCCTGCCGGCCGTTCAGATAACCGTGAGACGGACATACACTAAATGTGGGTGTAAGCGTGAAATAGGGCAGCCGGAAATTGGATGTGATCTTTTTGATCAGTCCTTTTATGACGGCTGTGTCACTGACTTGTTCCCCTAGGAAAACATGAAAGACGGTTCCGCCGGAATATTTGGCCTGCAACTTATCCTGGAGCATCAGGGATTCAAAAATATCGTCGGTATAGTTTACCGGAAGCTGGGTGGAGTTGGTATAGTAGGGAGCGGTTCCTTTTCGATAGTCAGCTTCGTTGGCACAAAGGATGTCGGGAAACTGTTTTTTGTCGAGCATGCAGAGACGATATGAGGTTCCTTCCGCAGGCGTTGCCTCGAGATTGAAAATTTCACCGGTGGTATCCTGTGCTTCCGAAATCAGACCGCGAAGAAAATCCATGACTTTAAGTGAAAATGTTTGTCCGGATTCACTGGCGATGTCCTCTCCTAAGAAATTCAAACAGGCTTCGTTCATGCCGATAATTCCGATGGTCGAGAAATGATTCTTCCAGTAGAGTCCATTTCCGTTTTTAATCGCTCTTAAATAATATTTAGAGTAAGGATATAGATTTCGGTCCGTAAACTTTTCAAGAACCTTTCTTTTTATGGAAAGACTCTCCGTTGCAAGATGCACATTTTCTTTTAATCGCATGAAAAAGTCTTCTTCGTTCTGGGACAGATATCCGATTCGCGGAAGGTTGACGGTCACCACACCGATCGATCCGGTCAGGGGATTGGCGCCGAACAGACCGCCACCCCGTTTCAAAAGCTCCCGGTTGTCAAGCCGCAAGCGGCAGCACATGGATCGGGTGTCTTCCGGGGACATGTCGGAATTCACAAAGTTGGAAAAATAGGGAATCCCATATTTGCCCGTCATTTTCCAGATCAATTCGAAACTTGGATTGTCCCAGTCAAAATCGGCCGTTATATTGTACGTCGGAATGGGAAACGTAAAGACTCTTCCCTTGGCGTCACCCTCCATCATCACCTCGGCAAAGGCCTGGTTGATCATAGCCAATTCCGCCTGGAAATCGGCATAGGTCTCGCTCTGCTCGATTCCGCCAACAATGACCGGCTGATCTTTCAGGATGGAGGGTACGTTAAGATCCATGGTAACATTGGTGAAAGGTGTCTGAAAACCGACACGGGTGGGGATATTGATGTTAAAAACAAATTCCTGAAACGCCTGTTTAACCTCTTTGTAATTCAGCCGGTCGTAACGTACAAAAGGGGCCATGAGGGTATCGAAATTCGAAAACGCCTGAGCGCCGGCCGCCTCACCCTGCAGCGTATAGAAAAAATTGACGATTTGTCCGAGAGCTGATCGCAGATGTTTGGGGGGAGCACTTTCGACTTTACCCTCAACACCCTTGAAACCTGTTCTGAGTAAATCCTGCAGATCCCATCCGACACAGTAGATCGAAAGGAGGCTGAGGTCGTGAATGTGCAGATCACCGTTGATGTGGGCAGATCTAATCTCAGGAGGATAGATGCTGTTCAGCCAGTACTCCGTGGTAACATCTGAGGATATGTAATTGTTAAGACCCTGCAGGGAATAACACATATTGCTGTTTTCTTTGATTTTCCAGTCCAGCTTCTGGATATAATGCTCGACAAGATCGATGCTTGCCTTGGTTGCAATCTTTCTGATCTGGGCATGCTGTTCCCGGTATAAGATGTATGCTTTGGCCGTCTTGTAAAATGGAGAGTCGAGCAGCACTCTTTCAACAATATCTTGAATCTCTTCGACCTCGGGAATCGGGCCAAGGCGTAGTTCATGGGCCAGGGTTAGTACCCGAAGCGTCATTTTTCTGGCATCCCTTTCCCCGAATTCTCCGGTGGCCTTTCCAGCTTTTGAAATTGCTGCGGTGATTTTCGTTGAATCGAACTCTACAACCCTTCCATCGCGTTTTTTTATTTTTTCAAACACGGATGTCACCTCTACAGCGAAATATTATTACAAATCTAAAGGATATGAAGATGATTTCGGTAAGATATGCTATCGGAAAGCCATCTATTCTCAAAAACAGTACAATTTATATCGCAATATATTGTTGTTTGTCAATTAGAAATTTCCATATATAGTGATAGAACCGCAGGCCTAATGCAAGATATCGAGGAATTTCAAAAAAATAGGACTGCTCCGGATGATTTTTTTTTATCGCCGTTCCGACTTCGGACAAAGTTAAATGGTCGATTCGTCGATTGGTTAATTGGTAGTTATGACATCCATTCAGCCTTCGTAGCCATAGGCTACTATCCGGCCTTTGTAGCCTTACTACGGCGGAGTAGGCTGGCGAAGTAGGCTATGACCTGAACAGCACGACAATCGGCCACTCGCATGTTATTGATTTTTCAACATTCTGATAATATGTATATTTTTAACCATTTATCCATTCAACTCATCAACCAGTAAACCAATTAGCGCTGTCCGGTCTTCTTTTTTGGAGGGTGGGTTTTTTCCCGGGATGTCACCCAGATATAATCGGCGTAATCACTTTCGACTTCATTGCCGGCCGTTGCCAGGAAAATAGTTCTAAAATCGGCTCCCGTCCGTCTGAAAACCCGGTTCGGTATTCCGAACTTGCGAATGATATGACCGTTTCCGGTTAAAACGATCATCATATCGGCCTTCAGATTGAGGGCTACCGACGAAGCCATGGTATCTTCCCACACGCACTGGGTCTGGTAAAAAAAATCGAAATTATCCATCCATGGGACCCGGTGTTGTTTGAAGACCTGCTCTACATATGCCCTGTGAGCAGCATCCGAGGTGTCAATCGTTTTCGGAACGTGCTTTTTGTCTTCATCAGACAGGTTTTCGATACCTCCGACGGCTATTTTGGGAGGGATATGGAAGGGAATATTAAGGCCTATTAATCGGATCTTTTCATCTTTGATAAATTCGAGAACATCTTTGTAAAGTTCAAAATCGTATTTCCAGTTGGCATACCAGTGTACCTTTTGTAAAAATGTCCCTTGATCCAGCTCGCCGGCCGACCAAAGATTCAATATAGGCTGATAGGTTTGATCAAACATTTCCATGCCGACGGCAACATTCGGGCAAATTTTGTAAACCGCTTTGATGACTTCGAGTTGGATCTTGTGATGGGTTCGATTATGGTGCTCCTCGCCGACATATATTACCCCAACCCTAGAAAGGTCTGCCAGCAAGTCTTCGAAAGATACGGCTGCTCCCGTTTTGGTGGAAATGATCATCCCTGCATCATAATATGTTGATAGATCTTTTATAAAAAGTCTTTTTGGCGCCACAGCACACCCCCAGATAAAGCTCATCAAGACAACACAAAAGCAAGTTCTGCCCAACCTTTTTTTTATGAATCCCATTTTAGTTCGATAGTTAGCTCGCTTCATCTGTGTATTGATTTTGTTTAAGGTTGCATGTTAGTAGCTTAAAAAGTAATTTTGCGCACTTTGCGGCAAAAACAGTTCCATCAATAGCCTGTAACCCCTGGTCATGTCATATGCGTCTGGACAAAAATCCGGTATTTAGAAAAATTATTGTACCCTGGTACGATTCGGAAGCAGCATGCCTGTTCATGATTATCTTTATGGCTTTTGTTTTTCTGTTTAGCCTTGCAGGTGTCTCGGTTGTCCGTGAAACCGTTGAATATCATGGGTACCTTTGGGCACCTGTTTTTCTGATGGTCATGAGTGCCGGAGTGATCGTTTCCACCACGATCCGGCTGATTAAAAGATACGCCTATAGATTTTCTAAAGAGTAAAAAGCTATCCCGGAAATTTCATGCAACTGATCCGTTCATGGCTGACAATCCTATGGACGTAGACCAGACACGCCTGTACATTTATCGGTTCCAGCCAGGGATCCCCTTTTTCTGTTTTATGTGATTTTTTAGCATAGCCTCTGATGAAAGAACAAAACATTTTACACAAATAAATCATTAAAAAAAAACAGCAACACGCAATCAGACCTTCCAAAGCCCACCACCGGGTTTTTTCTTGACCGAGCAGGGGTAATCGTGTATCCAATTCTTTGAATTTATGCGGATATTTTACATTGATTCTCATTCTCGACCGGGGCCGGGCTCGCCTATTCCGCTGATCTGATCAGGCGTATTATTCACTATTCAAAACACGACACCATTATCGCTTGAAAACCTTCCAGGGTGTCAGGGTCGGGCCAAGTTAACATTCCGATATCCCGTTTTATTCATTCCAAAACCATAGGTTTTTACCTTCTATATCGTTCTTTGGTGTCAGGGTCGGGCCAAGTTAACATTCCGATATCCCGTTTTATTCATTCC
>JACKQG010007961.1_pt1 | contig 10479 bp, 12 predicted proteins | sample 8237621 | NCBI WGS metagenome assembly JACKQG01 (sample SAMN15677084, study PRJNA649215) | marine metagenome | biome: marine; feature: Black Sea; material: saline water; isolation source: suspended particulate matter (SPM) from the Black Sea western gyre | collected 2013-06-09/2013-06-10 | depth...
CTATCATTGGCGCACCTCCACGCATAATACCAATTAAAATTGATGGCTTGTATCCGCTTTCATATATTTGAATTGCAAGCTTTTCTACAGTTTCGTTATATTGATCCCAACTTACAATTAATTTTTCTGACATAATTTTGTATAATATTAATTTTTAAAAATTAAAATTAAAACTGCAAGTAAAATTAAAGATACAATAGATGTTATTAAGATATACAACCTGTGAATGTTTCTTCCTCTTAAATTAAAATAGTGTCTAGCTAAGGCTGAAATTACTGCAATAGCGCTTAAAATTAACCAATTATATTTATGATAAACTATAAAGCTATAATGGCCCGACAGCATTATAAATAAAACTAAAAAAGTTGAATAATTATTGTGTATAGATCTTTGTTTGGCAGCTAAAGATAAACTTTGATCGAATTTTTTATTTCTCTTACTACTATTAATTATATTCATTTGATTTGGAATAATTACCGTAAACACATTTCCAAACATATTTGTACCTATTATCAAACCAACACTTAAAAATGCAAACTTTGCTCCATAAATTTGAGTAAATCCATATGATAAAAAAATAAGTAAAATAAAAATTATTGAAACGAATAAAACATTATTTTTTATAAGGCTTGATTTACACAAAAAATCGTAAATCAACCAAGATATAATTAGTGAAAATAAGGAAAATATTATTGCAGTAGAAGGCAAAATTTCTAAAACTTTTTTATCTACCATTAATATACCAGATTTATAGTAGTAAATTACACCAAGTAATAAAATTCCAGTTACGAATGTTAGATAGCTTTGCCATTTAAAAATTGTAAGACTTCTTAAATAATTTTTTGGTGGTGATATTTTTAGTCTAGAAAGTTTATAGTAATAACCTGAATGCATAAGATACCCTTCACCATCAACATCTTTGCTTGATATTTTTTTGTTTAGTTTATTGTCTAAATAATTAAATAAAAAACTATTTCCTACCCACAGTATTGCAAATAATACATGACCCCATCTCAAAGTGAGCTCTAACCATTTCATTGAGTAAGATAAAATTTCCATTAATATTTAATTTTGTCTTCTTTGTTTTCCCAAATTTTAAATGCTTCTAATGCTTCATCTCTATGTATTTGGTGCATTTTAATTTTTCTATTTTCTAAGTTTTTGTTAATTTCAGAATAAATAAATGAATCGTCAAAATCTATGTTCTTGGCGTCTATTCTGGTGTTTGCATAAAAAATATTTTCAATTCGCGACCAATATATTGCGGACAAACACATTGGACATGGCTCACAACTTGAATACAAGTCACATTCAGAAAGATTAAAGGTATTTAACTTTTGGCATGCAGCTCTGATTGCAACAATTTCTCCATGCGCAGTTGGATCATTATTCATTGTTACTTTATTAGAACCTTCTGCAATAATCTTGTTATTTTTGACAATAACACATCCAAATGGTCCTCCTTTAGATTTGGCACTTTCAATTGAAAGTTCAATTGCTCTCATCATGAACAGATTTTTTTCACTCATAATTAATTTTTTTTAGCCTACTTATACTTAATAAAATTTTTTCAGGCGTTGCTGGTGCGTCAAGTTTAGGTGTTTTTTTATAATTTGATGTTGAGGCTATAGCATCTTTTATTGCAAAAAATACACTCATCGCTAACATTAAAGGTGGCTCTCCTGTGGTTTTGGATTTATTGACCACATCTTCTTTGTTTTTTCCCTCTTTATAAATTTCTACATTGAATTTTTTAGGCATATCGCTGACAGCGGGGATTTTATATGTAGAAGGAGAAAAAGTACTTATTTGTCCATTAGTTTTCCAATTAACTTCTTCCATAGTAAGCCAACCTTGGCCTTGAACAAAACCACCTTCAATCTGACCAAGTTCTAAAGCTGGATTAATAGCATTTCCTGCATCATGTAATATATCAACTTTTTCAATTATATTTTCACCAGTTAAAGTATCTATTGCAACTTCTGTTACAGCCGCACCATAACAAAAATATAAAAATGGTCTTCCATAAAATTTTTGTTTATTAAAATTAATTTTTGGTGTGGAATAAAATCCATTTGAAGAAAGAGATATACGATTTAAGTAAGCCTCTTGAATAATGTCATTAAATTTAAAATTATTATTTCCAATAAATATTTTTTCATTTTTATAAACTGCATCTTTTTTTACTGATATTTTGTATTTATTTTTAATAAATTTTTCTAAATTTATTTTTATCTTTTTTACAGCGTCTAAAGCTGCTGCACCATTAAGATCTGTCGTAGATGAAGCTGCACTCGCAGATGTATTTGGAACCTTGGATGTATTTGTTGATGATATTTGAACTTTTTCATAAGGAATACCAAATGACTTTGAAACTAGTTGAGCTATTTTTGTGTGGGTTCCCTGGCCCATTTCAATTCCTCCATGGTTTAAATGTACACTGCCATCAGTATAAATATGAACCAAAGCTCCAGCTTGGTTTAAATGAATTGTAGTAAAAGATATACCAAATTTTACAGGCGTAATTGCTATTCCTTTTTTCTTATATTTGTTTTTTAAATTAAACTTTTTAATTTCAGAATATCTTTTCTTATAATTTGATTTTTTTATTAATTTATTAAATAATTCGTTAATCACATTATCTTCAATTTTCATTCCATAATGTGTAACGTTTCTACTATTTTTTTTATAAAAATTTATTTTTCTTATTTCTGAAGGGTCTTTGCCTAGATATCTTGAGATATTATCAATAATATTTTCAATAGCCATCATTCCTTGATTTCCTCCAAATCCTCTAAATGCCGTTGAAGTAGCAGTATTTGTTTTACAAAGATAATTTTGAACTTCTAAATTAGGAATAAAATAGGCATTATCAATGTGCAGAAGGGCTCGCTCATTTATTGCTAGAGATAAATCGGGTGACATTCCACATTTTGATGAAAGCTTTAATTTTAGTGATTTTATTTCTCCTTTATCACTAAAGCCAACTTCATAATCTGAAAAAAATTCATGTCTTTTACCTGTTATAATAATATCGTCGTCTCTATCTAATCTAAGTTTAACTGGACATTTAGTTTTGTGGGCAAGCAGTGAACAAATACTTGCAGTCATAAAGTTGGTTTCTTTTCCTCCAAAACCACCTCCTATTCTTCTTACTAAAACTGTTATTGAATTACTTTTTTGATTTAGCATCTTGGCAACTATTTGTTGAGTTTCAGAAGGATGTTGAGTTGAACTATAGATAACCATATTATTATCCTCTTTAGGAATAGCAAAAGCGGCTTGCCCCTCTAAATAAAAATGTTCTTGGCTACCAGTAGTAAAATTTCCTTTCAGTCGATACTTTGACATTGCTAAAGCATCACTTGGGTTTCCTCTTTTAATCTTTCTGATTTTAAAAAGTAATTTTTTTTTTGCCAAAGATTCTTTTATTGTAACTATAGGTTTCAATTCTTTATAGTAAACCTTTGCTTTTAATACTGCTTTTCTTGCAAGCTCAGTTGATGTGGCAGCTACCGCAAAAAGAGGTTGTCCATAAAATTCAGCTTTATTATTTACAAAAATAGGGTCACCATCAAAAACTGGACCCACATCATTACGTCCAGGTATATCTTTATAAGTAACAACAGAAACTACTCCTTCGCTAGCTATTGTATCTTTTAAATCTATTTTTTTTATTATTGCATGAGCTTTTTTGCTCCATCCTATTGCTCCATAAAGTGTACTATCAGGTTCTTTAATATCATCAGTGTATTCTGCCAATCCACTTACATGTTTGTAAGCACTATCATGAATTCTCTTTTCGTTGAAATACTCCTGTTTTTTCATAATTAACTTATTCTAATTAATTTATTTGATTTAGTTTCTAAAAAAAACTTTAATAATAAATTCTCAGCTACTTCCAATCTATATTTTTTTGATGCTCTCATGTCATCAATAGGATTAAAATCTTGTTTTAATGTATTCTTTGCTTTTTCAAAGATATCCTCTGAAAATTTAGAATTTATTAGAAATTTTTCACACTTAATTGCCCTTTTTGGAATTTCAGACATGCCACCAAATGCAATAACAGCATCTTCGATCATTTGATTTTTTATCCTAAAATTAAAAGAAGCACACACAGATGAAATATCATCATCAAATCTTTTCGATATTTTATATGCTTTAAATTTGTGGTTTTTATAAATAGGAATTTTTATAGATTTTATGAATTCTCCTGTTTTTAATCTTGTCTTCCTATATCCTATAAAAAAATCTTTAAGAAAAATTTCTTTATTACCTTTTTTCGTTTGTATTAATATTCGACTATTTAATGAAAGAAGTAGAGGCAGTGTATCACCAATAGGTGAGGCTGTAGCAATATTTCCACCGATTGTTCCAACATTTCTTATTTGAACAGATCCATATCTTCTCAGTATATTATTAAAGTCGGGATAATATTTTAAAATAAATTTTTCAACTTGTATAAGTGGAGTGGTGGCACCAATATTTATTTCATTATTTATAATTTTTAAAAAATTCAGCTCTTTAATATCGTTTAAATAAATCATGTCTTTAATTTCTTGTCTATTTTTTGTAACTATTAAAGATAAATCTGTTCCACCACTTAAAAAATTTGGATTAGGATTTTGTTTAATTATTTTTTTTAATTCATTAACTGTTTTTGGAGCAAAATATTTTTTATTTTTGTGTTCAATAACTATGCTTTTATTATTAACTTTTTTTAATAACCTAATAATATTTGAATTATTTTGATCAAATTCATCATACCTAGTTTGTTTTTTTAAACTTTTAACAGCATCAATTATAGGCCTGTAACCGGTACATCTACACAAATTTCCTGATATTGTATCTTTAATGTTTTCTTCATCTTTATTGTTTTTATTTTTATGCATAGCAAAAATGGACATAACAAAACCTGGGGTACAAAATCCGCATTGAGATGCATGATATTTTGCCATTGCTTCCTGAACAGGATGGTAAGAACCATTTTTTGAAACTAAATTCTCAACAACTATTAGTTGTTTTCCATGCAAAGTAGGTGTGAAAGATATACATGCATTAACTGCTTTGTATTTAATTTTTTTATTTTCTATTTCTCCTAGCACCACTGTGCAGGCTCCACATCCCCCTTCGGCACAACCCTCCTTAGTACCTGTTTTTTTTAATTCATCTCTTATAAAGTTAAGTAGGGTTTGGTTTGGATCAGGATTATCTAATTCAATTAATTTATTTTCAAAAATAAATTGAATTTTGTTTGAACTCACCTAAGAGCCTCTATATGTAGAATAGCTCCATGGAGAAACTAGTAAGGGAACATGATAATGTTCTTTTGAATTTGAAATACCAAATCTAATAACCACATCGTCTAAAAAAGGTAATTCATCAGATTTCAATATATTTTTAAAATAGTCTCCAATAAAAAAAACTAACTCATATTTACCATTCAAAAAACTTTCGCCCTCAAGCAGTGGTTTATCAGCTCTTCCATCTTGATTTAATCTCACTGTAGTTTTTTTTTCTTTTTGATTGTTGTTAAAATAATATAATTCTACCTTTATTCCGGCGCCTGGTTTGCCTGAATAAATGTCTAAAATATGAGTTGTTAATTTTGTCATATGATAAAATATTTATATACAATATTGAGTAATTAATAAATAACAACTAAAATAAATTTTCAAAATGATCGATATAAAAAAAATTAATAATCTTGATAAATCTGAATTTTTATCAATTTTTGGAAATGTATTTGAAAAATCAAAATGGATAAGTGAGAAAGTATTTAATCTAAAACCATTTGAAAGTTTAGAATCTTTTGTTTCAGAAATAATAAGAATTTATGAAAATAGTGATAATAAAACTGTACTAGAAATTCTTAATTTACATCCAGAACTTGCAATCGAAAAAAAACTAACAGCAAATTCAGAAGCTGAGCAAAATAAAGCCAACTTAAAAGAATGTACACCTGAGGAGTTTAATGAATTTAAAAAATTAAATATTGAATATAAAAAAAAATTTAATTTCCCATTTATTATTGCTGTTAAAGGAAAAAATAAAGATGAAATTTTAAATTATTTTAGAGAAAGAATTAAAAATTCATTAGATGATGAATTTTTTGAAGCAAAAAAACAAGTAAAAAAAATTGCAACTTTTAGATTAGAAGAAATTATAAAATAATTTTTTAGTTTGATTTTTCTGAAACATATATTGCAACTGCTTCAATCTCTTTAGATGTGAGAGTGCCTTCATATGCCGGCATTACTCCAATACCATTTGTTACTGTCATAACTACTCTACTAACATCTGGCTTAATTACGTTTAAATTTGGTCCAATATCTCCATTCGATCCAGCATCAGACAAAGTATGACAAGTAGCACAGTTTCCTTTTTCTAAAAAAATATTTTTTCCTAAGTCCAATATTTCATCAGCACATAAAGTTTGAGTTAATAATATAAATATCGCTGTAAAAAAATAATTATAATATTTCATAATTTACTTAAATTTAGTAATAATTAACTCAATTATTAATCTACTAAAGATACTTTTTTGTAGCAAGTATCAATGGTGTAAATTAAATAGACCTATGAAAATTTTTGATTGTTTTATGTATTTTGATGAAGAGGTTGTTCTAGATTTGAGATTAAATACTTTAGACAGATATGTTGATTATTTTGTTATTGTGGAAAGTACTTTTACGCACAGAGGTGATAAAAGAAACTTAAAATTTAGCCATAAAAAATTTGAAAAATTTAAAGATAAAATAATTTATTTAACTTTTGATAAAGAACCTGATGGAATAGAAGTGGTTTATGAAAATGATAATGAAGGTGAAAAATCAAGAAAATATATTCTTAATGCTGCTAAAAGAGAAAATGGACAAAGAGATCACATTACAAATGGTTTAGGCAAAGCAAGTCCCGAAGATTTAATACTGATTTCTGATGTTGACGAAATTCCAAATCTTGAAGAGATAAAATTAGAAAATTTAAAAGAAAAAATTTTAATGTTTCAGCAAGATATGTTTTATTACAAATTTGATTTAAAATTACCTAATATAGTTTGGTCTGGAACTAAAGGTTGTAGAAAGAAAGATTTATTAAGCCCTCAATGGTTAAGAAATATTAAGGATAAAAAATATTCTTTATTTAGATTAGATATAATTTTTTCAAAAATTAAATATAACAGTATTAAATTTATTAAAGATGGAGGTTGGCATTTTTCAAATATTAAATCTCCTGAAGAAATAGAACATAAGCTAAAATCATATTTACATCACAGAGAATTTGATGAAGAACCATTAAGCTTAGATCAAATAGATAACATAATTAAGAGTAAACAGGCAATTTATGACTTAAAAGCTGACAAGACCGTGAATAAAGTCGGAACCGGAAGCAAACTAATTAATTACAATTTTGATAAATTGCCAATTTATTTAAAAGAAAATAAAGAAAATTATAAAGAGTGGCTAGATTAGAATAGATTGTTTAGTATTGAATTGGTTCTGGATCTATACTTCTCCAAAGATACCAAGTAGCAACAGAACAATAGGGAGAAAATTTTTTTTGTAACAAATTAACATATGCATGTGGAGGTAAATATTTTTTTTTATAGTTTTTTGATATTGCTCTTAAAAGACCAATATCTTGAATTGGCCAAATATTTGAACGATTATAAGTAAATAATAAAATCATTTCAGCAGACCATCTTCCAATTTGTCTTAATTTAGAAAGATAAATAATAGCCTCTTCATCAGTCATCTTTGGTATCAATCTTGGATTAAAAGATTTATCTAAAGTTTGTTTGGCTAAACTTTTAATACCTTTGACTTTTTGTCTACTCAGACCGCAGCTTTTCAATTGAGAAGTATTTAATTTACAAATTGTTTTTGCATTAATTTTATTTTTACATTTTTTTTTAAATTTTAAAAAAACTGAATTTGCTGCTGCAACACTAATCTGTTGTCCTATAATACTCTTACAAAGAGAATAGAATATGTCTTTTCTAGATATAAGTACTTTTTCAGAAGGAGATTTATACTTTTTAATCAGATTAGACATAACTTTATCTTTTTTAGATAAAGATTTTTTTGCAGTATTCCAATATTTTGGAATTTTACTCATGTCTGGGTAGTGAATTTTGTTTTTTATAATAAATTTCTCTTCTAAAAATAATTATAGATGAAACAACTACTAACGATGCACCTAATAAAGTTTTTATTGTTGGAACCTCATCCCATATTAAATAGCCAAATATTATTCCAAATACTAATGCTAAATATTTTAAAGGTGATACCAGAGAAACTTCAGATAATTTAAAAGATTGACTAAGCCATAAATTTGCTACACCTCCTAAAAACCCAATCATACACAATAAACCTAAATCTTTAAAATCTGGCATTATCCAGCCAAAAGGAATTGTAAAAAAACTTACAAACGTAATGGCTGCAGAAAAATTTAAAGAGATAAGCCATACAGGCTCTGTTGTTGATAATTGTCTAATTGCAATAGCTACATAAGATAAGCCTAAACAAAAAATAATTGGATATATATAATAAACATTTAAAGATTCAAAACCTGGCTCTGTTATTATAATAATCCCAATAAAACCAATTAATACTGCAAGCCACCTATAGTGACCAACTTTTTCACTTAAAAAAAATATTGAAAAAATTGTGGTAAAAATAGGAGCAGCAAAAGAAATGCTAACAACAGTAGCTAAAGGTAAATTTCTTAATGCTATAAATATTGCAACTAAAGCTATTAATCCAAATAAACATCTCAAAAAGTGTAAACCCGCTCTTTTTGTGTAATAAAAATTTTTAATTCTATCTCTTGGCATTATCAAAAAATATAAAACTAATCCAAAAAATCCCCTAAAAAATAACACTTGGCCTAAAGGATAGTGTTCTGACCATTTTACTATTAAATCCATTATTGAAAATGCACATACCGACATAAACATGTACAAAAAGCCTAATTGATTTTTGGAAAGCATAAGAATAACTTTAGTTTAAATAAAACAATAATCAATGGAAATAGCAGTATTAGCTCTTGGATGTTTTTGGGGACCGGAAATCAAGTTTGGAAAACTTGAAGGAATTAAAAAAACTGAAGTTGGTTACTGTGGAGGAAATAGCAATATAGTAACCTATGAAGAAGTTTGTTCGGGAAATACTAATCATGCTGAAGTTGTTAAATTAGAATTTGATCCTGATAAAATTTCGTATGAAAAAATTTTACAATATTTTTTTGAAATTCATAACTCCACTACATTAAATGCTCAAGGTCCTGATATAGGCACTCAATACAGAAGTGAAATATTTTATGTTAACGAAGATCAAAAAAAAATTGCTGAAAAAATTATTGAAGAAAAAAATAAAAAATTATCTGGTAAAGTTGTCACAAGATTATCCTTAATAAAAAATTATTGTAAAGCTGAAGATTATCACCAAAAATATTTAGAAAAATAAATTTAATTATGTCTCTAGTAAGTACAAACTGGGTTGAAAAAAATATTAAGAATTTAAAAATAATTGATTGCTCATGGCATATGCCAAGTGTGAAAAGAGATGGATACAAAGAGTATTTAAAATCACATATCGAAAATGCAATATTTTTTGATTTAGACAAAAATTCAAATCAAGATACTGATTTACCTCATATGCTTACAAATTATAAAGAATGGGAAGAAATAGTATCTAAAATGGGAATTACCAATGATGATGAAATAGTAATTTATGATAATTCAGATGTCTTAAGTTCATGTAGATGTTGGTACAATTTTATATATTTTGGTCACAGTAATAAATCGGTTCATGTTTTAAATGGTGGTTTGAAAAAATGGAAGTTGGAAGGAAAACCAATAACAACAAAAATTTTTAAAACCAGAACAACAAAATATATTGCTTCAGAGAGAAAAAATTTAGTAAAAAATAAATCTCAAATTAACGAAAATATTATTAAACAAGAATTTAAAATTGTTGATGCAAGAAGTAGAGAAAGATTTGAAGGAAAAGTTGAGGAGCCAAGAAAAGGCTTGAAAAGTGGGTCAATTCCAAAATCTATGTGCATACCTTTCAGAGAGCTAATTAATGATGACAATACATTTAAAAATGAAGATGAAATTTTAAACATATTTAAAAATACTTTGGGGAAAGAAATAACAAAAAATATTGTATTTTCTTGTGGTTCTGGAGTAACTGCTGCCGTTTTGTCACTTGCATATTCTTTAATAAATAATAAATATATGCCAACCATTTACGATGGCTCTTGGGCTGAATACGGAAAAAATTAAAATATGAAAAGATCAACAAAAGTAATTTCTATAATAATTGTCTTCTTCTTAATTATAGCATCAGTGATAGTTGCTAGAACTATGATTGGAAAACATTTTCAAAAAAAGTTTGGCAAAAGACCTCCTCCGGGAATTATGGTAACTGAAGTAGTGGATAAAGAATTTTCAGAAAAAATTGAAACATT
>JACKQG010006328.1_pt1 | contig 10478 bp, 29 predicted proteins | sample 8237621 | NCBI WGS metagenome assembly JACKQG01 (sample SAMN15677084, study PRJNA649215) | marine metagenome | biome: marine; feature: Black Sea; material: saline water; isolation source: suspended particulate matter (SPM) from the Black Sea western gyre | collected 2013-06-09/2013-06-10 | depth...
GATGACAGTGGATGAACTGAAGAGACATATAGATGAAAAATGTGCAATACAGCACAGATCAACTTCGTTGGAGATGAAAGAAATGAAAGAGAAAATCAAACAATTAGACCTCAGAACATGGACTATCTTAGTAGCAATAATTGTTAATGTAGGAGTCGTGTTATTGAAATGAGGTGTCAATGGGCGAACTTGTTGGAAATGAAGAACACGTTATTATTCGATTTAAGCTCATTGAACGCACTATTCGGGACTTACTCTCACATCACCTAAGAAACTCGATTGTAGGGCTATCTGGGGCTGTTAAAAGGCATGATAAAGAAGAGTCTTTATCTATTATTAAACATATAGAAGAGGATTTAGAGAGGTTTGGGTTATGAGCATAGAAGATGACCTTGTAAGAGATGAGGGTTTTAAGTTATTTCCTTATAAAGATACAGTGGGTAAATCCACGATCGGGGTCGGGAGAAATCTCGATGATGTAGGAATAACTGCAACAGAGGCTATGTATCTATTAAGAAATGACATAGCTAAGTGTGTAAAGCAACTTGAAAATCATGAGTTTTATAAGAAATGTAATGAAACTAGAAAGAATGTCCTTGTTAATATGTGTTTTAATTTAGGGATAACTGGACTAATGAACTTTAAACTCATGATAAAAGCTATATTAGACGAGGATTGGGAGAGAGCAAGTGAACAGATGTTAGATTCCAAATGGGCAAAGCAGGTTGGACAGCGTGCCATAAGGCTTGCTGATAAAATGAGGTTAGGTATATGAGTTTTATATCAGACATATTCAGTTCAACAGTTGGTTCTACTATCTCAGCTATAGGTGATACTGTTAAGAAGTTTGTGACTACAGACGGTGACAGGATTAAAATGCAGTTGGAATTAGAGTCTTTGCTGCAAAGGAGAGATTCAGAGGTAGAGAATACTATCAGGAAAGAGCTTGAGGGTAAAGAGAAGATCCTGGTAGCTGAGCTTACACAAGGTGATAACTATACAAAGAGAGCAAGACCTACCCTTGTTTATTTTGGGTTAGTTGTTATCATGTATAACTATTGTATAATCCCTACTATCCAGATGTATTTTATGAACGAGGTATCACCTTTTATCCTTCCTACTGAGTTTTGGCTGGGTTGGTCTGGGGTTGTAGCAACATGGTCTATAGGTAGAACGGCCGAGAAGAGAGGTAGCAGGTCAAAAGTCACTAGCTTTATCACTGGGTCTTGACCAGATGACAGTTAGTATTGTATGATTAATATATAAATTGACTCATGTCTGAGGTAGTGTCCCCCACACCTACCTCAACTCCTTTAAGGGAGGGCTTCGGCTCTCCTTTTTTTAGATTTAAAGCTAAAACTAAACCAAAAAGAGGGGTGGTTAAACCCCTCTCTTATGCTACGGACTCACTTCCAGCAATGTATTTTTGGGTCTTTTGGAATTATACTATAGAAAATCCTTTCTTTTTAATTGTTTAACTTCATTAGTTAGCTTCTAAACTGTTTAGCTTCTCAGTATACTCCTTATAAATCCTTTCAAGCTCCTCTCTCTTCCAGATAACCTTCTTACTATTCATCAGCCTGTTTATTGTGTCCTGTCCATACTCATCTAGCATAAAGAGAGTGTAACGTCTGAGGTTACCACTTAGGTATCTGTTGCACCTAGTGCATTGAGGATGTACGTTGTCCTCATTAAAGTAATGCTCTTTGTTCTTACCGTGTTCGTAATGCCCTGCTTCACACTCTGCCTTACCTACAGCCTGTAATAGCTTGCCACAGGTAATACACTTTACATACCCACCTACTGCATCTTTGAGTCTAGTGTACTTAGAGAATACAGTCCAGACCTTTTCCCTTAATCGGGAGATTGTCATCTTCTTAGATTTAGGCTTTAGTGTATTGACCTTAGCTTTTTGTGTCTTAGCTTTCTTAGCTTTTCTCTTAAACCCTGTCCTTTTAAGGGGTGACTTCTTCATCAGTGAACCTCATCTCTAGCAAACATTTGCTACAGTATATGACTTGGTCTATTCCCTTCTCTCTCCAGCATCTTGGACATATATGGTCGTTCTTATCCATTATAGTTCTCCATTCTTCTTGTTCTCTCTGACCCTTTTACACCCCTTACAAGGGCAGTCATCTACTGTATATCCTTTCCTCACGCTAATAGGTGTATAGTCTGAGTAGAAAGAGTATAGATGTCTTGTGTCCTTATTCAGAGGAACTTCATTCTCTCCTACTGGGTGTAGCACTGGGTAAATTTTACCTTTCATTCATCCTCCTTAATATCGTAAAGTTTTTCAATGCTCTCAATCGAATACTTAATACCTGTTGTGAAATAAGGTGGGCGTTTAACAACAATTTTCCACCAGTATTCTGTCTGAGGGCTTAACTGTATTGGTGTCCTTACGTCACAATAAAACCCCTGCATAGATTTCACATCGTATCCTTTCATCAGGAAGTCTGGTTTTTTAGGCTTACTCATGTCAATCATCCTCCTGTACCATTCTCACACAATATCCTGAGCAATAGAATTTCTCATCTTCCTCATACACAGTTTTCTTATAGTCGATTGGTTCGTCACAAAAAGCACAGTTCATAGATAAATTCCCATCTCCTTAGCCCACCATAGCTCATAAAGTTTATTGAATATGTATTGTCCTTTTTTTATTTCTTCTTCTTCCCACTGTTTAATAACTATATCATGAGTTGTTCTGGATATATATATATTATACAGGTCAGGGTTTTCATAACCACAGCCTTTAGAATACCCTGCTAACTGTACTATATCAGACTCATAATCCAGTACAGCCTTCTTACCGTTCTTCATAGGGACACCTTTAACTATCTCAAACTCTCTTGTCTTGATATCAAAGATAACAGGCTTATCCTTTACAGGTAAATCCATCTTAAACCCAAACCCTGCATTAGTCTGAGCATCTATAAACACACCAGACTTCTCAGGTGCGAAATCATCAACCATATAACCCAGAGCTTCTATCTTAGACACTAATTCAAATGTCATATCTAAAAAATGTGTATGTTCTGCCTTTAACTGATATCCTCTAAATACAGTTTCGATAGCTTCATGAATCTCTATCCCCTCATCCCTGGCTTCAATAGCATATTCCTTAGCCCCTACCATAACAAGCTCATTAAAATCTGCCTCAGTAAGCCTGCCCATAGATTCTGTATCAGAGGCTAACTTATAGGCTGAACTCAAGATCATCCCCTCAAACCAAACCTTCAAACCATGATTTTCTATAATCTTCATTAATGATGTAACTGAGGGATATAACCCTAGCTTTCTAGCATCTGCCTTATTGGTAGGTCTCATGCCACCTTTAGACTTATTCTCTACTTCGTTTGCTTCTTTACCATTTGCATCATACCACCTGCTACCTTCTCCCATGTCATTTCTCCTTTTAAAATATTAACTCTATTGCTGTATTTCCTTTCCTGTTCCACGCATGAATGGATCAAACTGCTGTTTCTTCTCTGGTATCCAAGCACATCTATCACCTTGCCATGCCATGCACTCAGCTGCATAACAATATATGATAATACTACCCGACCGCATCATAAATGGACACAGCTTGTCCTTCGCATCTTCTTTTGTCATAACCCCTCCCCTTCTTCTATGTCTATTTCTACCTCACCGATTAATTTCCAACCATGTGGCATGTCTGCATATTGTCGCATGGCTATCATCCCTGTGATATCTGTGAACACATAACAAGTCCCCTTGTACCTCTTGGGTATGTGCTTAAAGCAATATTGCACCTGATCTAATGTTACCCCTGTTGGGTCACATTGTACTACAATGTCTTTATCGACACGGTGAACGACAAGCACAATCCTATACCTGCTATTTATATCCGTACTTAAAACAGTTACCTTGTTTCCAACATTCGTCACCAACCCTTCTTTCTTTGCTCGCTCCCAATCTATCATGTCATTCTCCTTTAGAGTAAGGGCTGTCAGGTTGCCCCAACAGCCCCACTTAGTTTGTTTATAAAGGCTCGACAACTGTTTCTTCTACAGGTGCTTCGGGTGCTTCAGGCTTCTGAGTAATAACCTTCTTAGCTACAGCTAAAGCCCTTGCCATATCTGTACATACACGGTCAAACTCTACCCCTGTTTCACCTACGTTCATCTGCCCATGTGCTACGCAAGCAGATAGAAACTCTGTAGCACATTTTAGAACAACTTGTGCTTCTATAGATGAACTGTTATCAATCCACTGGTGTTCCTTCTTAGCAGGTTTTGCAACGTCAGGCTTTACAACGTCAGCGTTTACATCCCTGCTTGGGGTACTGCCTAGTACAAGGTTAGTATATTTCCCTTTTGTTACAAGGGTATACTCAATCGAGTCGCCCTTCTCGATATGTGCGAAGGCTTCATCAAAAGAATAGAATAACCCTTCTTCACCTTCGAGTTTAACACCCCACTTCTTGTCATACCTTTTTAAAAATACTACTGTTCCTGTCATAACTCCTCCTAGATTTAAAGTTTGTACTACACTATACAACAAGTTATATATTATTGTCAACCTACCCTAATATTTCCACAATCAGGGCAAGTATATTCATATTCATCAGGCTCATAGTAGTCATAAGCCTTGCTTATAGCGATCTGCTCAGGCTCATTCTTGCTTCCACACTTACAATATAAATATTGCATTAGTCTAATATCTCCTCCTCTCTAACTTTTCCACACTCTGCACACACTGTTTTGATATACTCTTTAGCATCCATACACTTACAATCCTCTTGAGATTTCTTACCGTTGGCTTTCCTTAACTCATCCTGAAAAGCAGGTGTTGCCAGGTCGTTACACTTCTCCCACCATATCGCAATAGCCTTATCAAGTTGCTCAGGCTCTATCTTTTTAAGAATAGCAAAGGTCTTATAAAGTCTTGAACAATCTACATCTATGTTCTCAGGCTCTAACTTATCAATAGAGCTGCCATAGAACTTAGCTAAATCCATCCTGTTGTGGATAGTTTGCCTGGACATACCCATTTCGTTATGCTTCTTATAATCCTCCCATGAATCGTATGATACTTTCCATAACTCTCTGTCATGAATACTTTGAATAATCTGGCCCTCTACAACTTTCGTCTTAGTCTCTACCCCAGCCATGCGTGTGAGTTTTCTCTCAAGCTCGTGTAATTCCCTCCTCTGCTCATCTAATGCAGACCTCACAATCTTAGTTCCTTCCATAGTATGTGTCTCTCTCCTTAGCCATTTTAAAACCCTGCTTCATATAGGGTTCAGCATCTATACGGTTAAATTGTTTACGTTTCTTACAACTCTTAACAACATCTGTATAAGCATCATACGCACAGCCGTTCTTCAATTCAGAACTATGATTCCCGCACAGAAAGTTACGACATATCATCTTATCCTCCTATAATATCTATTTAAATTTTAATACCACAACTGCAATCTATTATTTGTTATGAGTCTGATTTCATACCTTCGTAGATATTACCAATTACTTTAAAATACTCGTCACTGCCGAGGCCGATATATGCGGCATCAGAGAGGCAGAAACAAGCATGATGTCTGTTCCATATTATTGTGTGTTTCTCCTCATGTTCATCCTCAACAATATCACCTTCATAGATGGGGACACCGTCTATGTCATCTTTTCCCGTATACCGCATTAACGGGAATGGATAAACAGAATCATACACCCCACCAGCAGCAGGGATATATTGACGGGATTCCGTATTCCAATCCAATTCAGTCACATGGTGCATCTCTTGTCTACATTCAACCCACGCACGGAACATAACAAGTCGTTGCTCTGAATCCGTACCACAATTATCCTTTTTGCCCTTTATATCTTCACTCATTCTACCCTCCTATAATATCTTTGAATTTAGTGAACTGCCCTTCCCAACCTAATTTCTTCATACCTGTTTTAAACATCCTACCCTTAGCAAATAGCACCTCAGCTATCCCTTTATCCTGTGAGTCACGGTTATAATACTCATCCCTATAAAGGAAGATAACAACGTCACTATCTTGTTCGATAGCTCCCGACTCTCTTAGGTCTGACAGCATAGGTCTTTTATTTTCCCTTGACTCTACACCTCTGTTCAGTTGTGCTAACACTATAACAGGGATATCAAGGTTCTTAGCCATAGTTTTCAGAGTATTACTTACATGAGATACCTGACCTTCTCTGTTCATGATGCCTTTAGTAGGTTTAACCAACTGTACATAGTCTATAACTACCATCTTAACCCCATACATCTCTACCATGTACTCTGTTTGCTCATAAATGTCCTCTACAGTAAGCCCAGACCTGAACACATGGTAGATAGGTAGGGTAGACATATTACCTAGCACCCTGGTGATTTTAGCGTACTGCTGCTTTAAATTCCCTGTCCTGATAATAGTATTATCTATCTCACCCATAGAAGATAAATACCTGACTGCTGTTTGTTCCTCAGTCATTTCTAAGCTAAACACACCTACAGGATTTTCAGCATCTGCTGTATTAACTACAGAGTTCCATGCAAAGGCAGTTTTTCCCATAGCTGGTCTGCCTGCTATTACCGTGACTTCACCTTTCATGAACCCACCTGTATGAGAGTCTACCTCAAGGAAACCTGAAGGAACACCTATGATATGCTCAGGGTTTTCTATCTGGTGATCTACCCTGATTAACATCCGTCTAGCTACCTCCTCCATAGACACTATAGGTATTTCTCTTTTACCTGTGTTTTTACAGGCTTTTAAGAGGGAAATTTTAGCTTGGTCTATATCTAAGTTCTCACCTTGCATAGATATGACGTAACACTCCTTAATGACCCTTCTTTGCATGGAATGTTTAGCAATAATCTGCTCGTATTGCTCCCATCCTACTGTAGTGTATACATACCCTGCTATCTCAGCTATCTTACTAATACCACCTACTCTATCTGTATGCTGCCCGATATGAGAAGATAGGGTTATCATGTCAATAACTTGACCCTTCATTTCAGTCAGGTACTTAAACATCCACTGGTGTTCAGTAGAATAGAAGTCCTCATGTTCTATTTTGAGCTTAGGGAGGATTCCCCCATCCTGCATGATGCAGGACAGGAGAGATACCTCAGCTTCGTTGTTATATGGTAAATTTAATTCGCTTACCATGTCTTATCTTATTACCCCCTGCTCTTTGTCCAGCTCTGCCCTGAGCCTGGCTGAATCAGTATATAACAGATATGCTACCTGAGCCAGTTCTTCGTGTGTCATTTTTAAAAAATCTTTCTTAGTCATGTCGTGTTTTGTCATTTCAACCCCCAATTTTAAAGTTCTTCGTAGTGACTGCTATTCTCTTTAGGTTTATGCTTCATTCTAATTACAAGTACATCATACTTCTCCCTGAGCTTCTTGGCACTCAGGATATTCCCTGCCCAGAAGTCATCTTTATATACCCACTCAATCACTACTCGTATTTCATCATAGTGTCTCTTGTCTATCCTCAATAACTTATCTATATCAGGCATCCAATTCTCCATGCACTTTTTAACATCTAGCCAATGCCTATGTTCAGGAAACTTCTGTTTCATCGTAAAGACAAGAAATTCTGTTAGTGCCAGAACGTCTAATGAATATGAAACAGCCTTCTTCTTATTAACAGGTCTCCTCTGCCATACAGATAAAGGGATATATAAGCCCTCAGTACAACAAGTCAGATGAACTATGTCATCACCCATCTCAGCACTACCACCACAAAACGGACATTTTTTTAGCATTTTCCCCATGTTTTTCTCCTTTAATTTTTAATCCACACCCCACCTGGGATGTCAGCAACTATGCCAAACCCCACAATAATCTGAATCTAATATGGTACATCTCTCAATCACTGGACATACTGCACAAGCCATGTCATCAATTACCAGATTATCTTCGTCATCGTAATTCATTTCACCCTCTTAACCATAAGAATTATTCTTATATCCTGAGTTGTTATGTTCTGTGGTGTCACCTTCTCTTGAAACAATTGAGCTTTTACTTTTCTAATAAGTTTAATCATCATCCCTCTCCATCACAAATCCTGAAGTTGCTTTCTCGATCTCTGTTTGCAATTTTGTGTTGTAGTCCTGCCAGTCACAACACTCCATTTTCCACTTTTCAATCTCATTTTTTAATTTCTCAATCTTTCTTTCCTTGGTTTGAATAACAATTTTTAATGTCTTAATATCTATACATTCTTTGCAATCACTCATCCCATCCCTCCTCCTTAACTCTCGCATAAAGATCTTTGCTTATCTGTATATAACCCTTTGGTGCTTGCAACCAGTAGGTATTGTCATAACTACAATAATTTACCAGCCATGATGTATAACCCTTATTTGTTTTTATCATTCATCCTCCTTAACTTTGCAACCACATTTCTCTTGTGGAAAAAACCATTTCAAGCATTTACTGCACTGTAATTGCCGTAATCCGTTAGCGTGTTGTACCTTTGCCCACTCATGCCATGCAGTATATCCCTCTGGTGACATATCTCCTCTGCTGAATGTAGATTTTTCACTCATCAATCATCCCTCCTATCTAAATTACAACTGCAATCTGCAATCTGCAATCTGTTAGATCTTACTGAGTTCATACCCGTTTTGCTTCAGCCATTTGTTAAAACCTTCATCCCCAACGTACTCCCATAACCCTAGAAAAATCCGCTCCCTATCGTAATCCTCAAGATCAACATTTAATTCTAACTGCAAAGGTGCATAAACATTTCCACGGTGTTTAGGTTTAATCTCTTGCAAACCAGAAACTATTATTTTCATTCATCCTCCTTAGTTTTGACTTCCGTAATTTCGAAATATTCTCTACCATCTGCTGAACTGTGGATTATCACGTCACCATTTTGTACTGGCATACACCAGCAATCCATAGATTCAATGTGTTGTTTTAAATCTTTTATCGGTAGTACGTGCCATTTTTGTTTCATCCATCAACCCTCCTTAACCATATCACAAGGTCTAAAAAACCGAATAAAATATAGCAAATCACCCTTATAGACAGTGTGTTCGCACTTCACTACAGTGTATGTTTTGGTGTTTTCTCCTTCCTTCGGCCTTAACACTTTAAGTGCCTTAACATACCCATAGTCGGGAGTATTTTTAAGCCTATAAAACTGCCCCACCTTAATATCTTGTGGTCTCATCAATCATCCCTCCCCCTTAATCCTCATTTAATATTTACAGATTCAGCCTATTGCATGTTAGGCGAGGCCAGTTCATGACCTCGCCCACATGGTTATATTGTTACCAGTTTACGCCCGTTATTTTCGTCATCCACGATTTTCACACCTGGCACATAGGTCAATGCCTCTGCCACTGAGTTTGTCCCATCGTGATTGCACTGATGAGTTGTCACCTGCACAATACAGCCATGTCCAACATCGCATGCCTTTGTGCTTTTCATCCAGCCTTCTTCCTGACTTGATGCTTTGCAAAGCAATTGAAACATATCTCCGTTGCCAACAATTTTAATGTCTTTCACGTTCTGTTTTGCTTCTGCTATATCTGAATTGTGTAAAGTCTTTTCCATCTTTATTACCTCCAAAAATTGTCATCCCTCCTATCTTCATGAGGATTAGTACCCTCGCCCCAACATATAGGACAGGTTTTCCAGTAGATTATTCCTGTCCCTGCACACGCTTTGCATCTAGTTTTTCCTATGCTCATGCTACCTCCTTTTAGATATTGTTAATATCATATCAAAATGGTTATATATTGTCAAGTAAAAAAATATCATTTCGGGGAATCATTGTTAGTCATCTTAAAAATAATATCAATTAATCGGTCTATCTTCCATTGTTGTACAGCAGGCCATCCATCAGGTTTATGGTCAAGTTTATATATCTGCATTGCCTCAATAAACTCAGCATCTGTAAGCTCTTGATTTTTCATAGCTTTATCTTCTCCATCCTATACTGTGCATAATCAATACCTGACATCTTACACCTCCTTTTTAAATTAAAATATTCGGCTTGATATTGCTTTAATTAAATTGCGAGCCACTATCCCTGCACCATTCTTATAAAGATTAGCTATCCTGTAAGTATAATAGTACAAAGCATCAAGTTCACCCATTTCATGTAGCACTTGCTGAACCTTAGCTTCTATGTCGTGAATCTCTTTAGTGGTGATAAGCGGAATATTGTGTTGTTTTTTCATATTTTTTTCCTTTTATTGTTTAAACTGTTTAACCTTAGAACCTGAACCTGAGCTTAAAGACATAACACCCTATACCAGCAGTGCCTGTCTTTAAAAGTAACCTTGTCACCATCACCATCACTTTTTTAGACCCTGAATATTATTGGAAATTCAGATTCGTTCTAGACTGTCGACCATAGCCAATTAGCCGTCATACACGCTCTAAACTTTACCCACGTTGTCTCTTTGTATGAATACCGTAGTAGAGACCCTTCTGCCTTATAACCTACCGTTTTGCATCGTCATTATAAGGT
>JACKQG010007962.1_pt1 | contig 10478 bp, 12 predicted proteins | sample 8237621 | NCBI WGS metagenome assembly JACKQG01 (sample SAMN15677084, study PRJNA649215) | marine metagenome | biome: marine; feature: Black Sea; material: saline water; isolation source: suspended particulate matter (SPM) from the Black Sea western gyre | collected 2013-06-09/2013-06-10 | depth...
TTGGAAAATACCATCAAAACAAATTGAAAATTCAGTAGTATTGGAAAGACACTAACTCTTCCAATCAATACTAAACATTGCTTCATTTCGTCTAAGAGGAGGAAGTGTGAAAGGACTATTGTAAGTTGCCCTAACAGCAAATCCATTTATTGGAATCTTATCCTCCAAGAGTTTTTGCTTAAGAATTTTATTATGTTTTTCAAAATTTTTATCAGAAGATCTACCAGAAAATTTTATTACTGCAAAATAACCTTCTGGAATTGTTGTAATTTCAAGATCTGGATTGGTGGGTATAGGAGTTGTTTCTTTATTAAATTTTGAAGGAAGGTAAAACTGCATAAACAATTCGCCATCTTTCTTTGTTTGAGTAACTGGAATTGTCATCGCTATTTTTTCAGAATTTTTATTTTCTCCAGAAATATAATTAAAAAGTTTTCGAAAACTATTGTTATCACCTTTATTTGTTACTTGAGCAACTAATCGGTCTGAATAATAACGAACTTCATAAATATCAGTTTTATGTACTACGTCATATGAAGCTTCTTCATTTGCCATTGTAGTAGAATATGGCAAAAGAAAAAATATATAAACTATAAAAATAATTTTTTGCATTTAAGTATTATTAATTGTTTTAGAAAACTTTATTATGTCCTTTATCAACAATTCAGGTTTTTCTAAAGCCGCAAAATGACCTCCTTCGGGCATCTCAGTCCATTGTTGAACATTGTATATTCTTTCTACATATGATTTAGGAGCCCATTCTAAATATTCTTTTGGAAATTTTGCAATAGCGGTAGGAACTTTTAAAGGAAGATGCTCTTTAGGAAGGAATCTTCCGCCTTCTTCTCTTCTTCCATAATAAATCCATGAAGCGGTATTAAAAGTTTTAGTTACCAAATAAACCATGATATTTGATAATAAAACATCTTTTGAATAAACGCTTTCAATGTCTCCATTTTTTATATCAGACCAGCCACGCATTTTTTCAATTATCCAAGCAGCAACACCTACTGGACTATCCATCATTGCGTAACTTAATGTTTGTGGTTTTGTAGCCTGTTGTGTTCTATAGCCATCTTCAATTTTTTGTTCTTTTCTAAATCTTTCTTGCCATTCTTTTTCTTCAGTTGTTTGAGGGCCATCTGGATGTCGAGTAATTAAAATATTAATATGAATTCCTAACAAATCTTTTGGAAAATCATACGCAAGCCATGTACATATTGTTCCTCCAAAGTCTCCTCCTTGAGCAATATATTTTTTATAACCAAGAACATTTGTCATTAATGAATTAAATATAGCTGCCATTTTTCTTGGACCAATTGGTCTAGAAGGACGTCCTGAAAATCCATATCCGGGCAAAGATGGTACAACAACATCAAAACTATCTTCTTCTTTCCCACCATATTTTTCTGGGTGGGCTAATTGATCAATAATATGTAAAAATTCTACTATTGATCCAGGCCAACCGTGATTTAGCAATAATGGTTTTGGATTAGATCCACTTCCTTTTTCATGAATAAAATGAATATCAATTCCGTCTACATTAGATTTAAAATTATTAAACTTATTTATTTTTTCTTCAGTTTTTCTCCAATTAAATTTTTTAACCCAATAATCAGCAAATTCTTTCATGTAATCTAAATTTGTTCCATAATCCCAACCTCCATCATCAGGCATTTCATGCCATGGATAATTTTTAACCTTAGAATATATATTTTGAAGGCTTTCTTCTGGAATCTTTACTTTAAAAGGTTTTGTCATTTTACTAGTATATATATTTTAAATTTTAAAATATAAATAGTTATGAAAAAAATAATCAACAAACCAGGAGATTTTGTAGAAGAGTCTATTGATGGACTTATTAAATCTCATCCAGATGTTTATGCTTTAGCTAAAGATAATAACAGAGTTGTAACGAGAGCAAATAAAGCTTCAAATAAAGTTGGAATAGTAACAGGAGGTGGATCTGGACATTTGCCAGTCTTTACTGGGTATATTGGTAAAGGGTTTTTAGATGCTTGTGCTATTGGATCTGTGTTCGCATCACCATCAGTAGAGCAGATGGTTTCAGCTATAAAAAATGCTGATAATGGCAATGGAGTTCTGTGCATCATTGGAAATTATGGTGGCGATGTAATGAATTTTGAAATGGCTTGTGAAATGGTTGAAGCAGAAGGAATTAAAACAAAAAAAGTAATTGTTGCAGATGATATTGCAAGTGCAAGTGAAGCTGAGAAAGAAAAAAGAAGAGGGATTGCTGGAATGATATTTGTATTTAAAGTTGCAGGAGCAATAGCTGAAACTGGTGCATCCCTTGATGATGTTTTTAAAACTGCAATAGAAGTTAATAATAATATTCGAACACTTGGTGTTGCTTTATCACCTTGCATTTTACCTGAAGCTGGAAAACCTACTTTTGAAATTAGTGAAGACGAAATTGAAATAGGAATGGGTATACACGGCGAACCTGGAATAAAAAGAGAAAAGCTAAGACCTGCAAATGATTTAGTTGATGACTTGTATAAAAGAATTATCGATGATTCTAAATTAACTGCTAATGACAATATTGCAATTATAATAAACAGTTTAGGCGCTACACCACTTGAAGAACTATATATTATATCTAAAAGAGTTAATGAAAATTTATCTAATTCTAAAATCAAAAATATTAAAACTTATGTTGGAAGATACGCAACTTCTATGGAGATGGCTGGAATGTCTATAACTACATTAAAATTAAATGATAATTTAAAAAAACATCTTCTTGCAAAAAGCGATTGTCCTTTTTGGAATAATTAAATTTTATTTCTTAAAATATATATAAATATAAATCCGGTAATATACATTATTAGTGCATAAGCGGCTGTTGGTATCATGTAAACAATATCGTTAGAAATTTCAGTAGCTACAAAAACAGCTAAAGTTCCATTTTGAAGTCCACATTCAAGCGAAATACATTTCATTTGTTTTATTCCAGATGCAAAAGTTTTAGCTAGATAATAAGCAATGATCATCATTACTATATTTAAAATTAATACCACCAAACCAGCTTGTGCTAGGTAATTGACAATATTATCTTTTTCCTCAATCCAAATTGCAATGAAAACAATTAAAAATAATATTCCTGTAATTTTATCAATAAATGAAATTTTTGAACTTATAAAATTGTCTGCAAATTTTCTAATAATCATTCCTAAGATTACTGGCACTGCTACAACCAATGCCATTTTTAATGCAGTTCCAGTTATATTAATATTTTCATCTGCAAAGCTAACTTCCAAAAAATCTGCTGAATTAAAAACAATTAATGGAACTGTTATTATACTTATGATGCTTATAACTGCCGTTAATGAAACTGATAAGGCTACATCGCCATTTGCAAATTTTGTTAAAACATTTGACGTAATTCCACCCGGTGCGGCTGCGATTATCATAACGCCTAAAGCAATTTCTGGAGATATTTCTAAAAACCTCCCTAGAATTTTTATTAATATAAATGCAACTATAGGTAAAATAATCAATTGAGATATAAAACCTATTAAAAAGTCTTTAGGAGTTTTCAATACTCTTGCAAAATCTTGAGTTGTTAAGCCTAAACCAAGGCCAAGCATTATTAAAGCTAACGCTATTGGTGCAATTTTAGTAACAATTTCCATAGTTCCGACACAGTTTTCAACTTTATTTTATTTATTATAATTTACTATAAATTAAATTTATATATACAAAAAACTAATAAAAATGCTCTCAGATAAAGAAATAGTTTGTCCTAATAATCTTCTTAATGTTGCCCATAAAAAAAAGGGTGTGGTGGTTGGTATAGTTAATGCTGGAAAACCTCTTCCAATGTTATCTGTAATGGACGCAGTAAATGAAAATTTAATTATTCCAATATTTATTGGTGATAAAGCTGAAATTCAAAAATGTGCAGATAATTTAAAATTCGATATATCAAAATTTGAAATCATTCACGAACCTGTAGAAAATAATACCGCAGCAGTTGCTGCAAAATTAGCATCAAAAAATAAAATAAGAATAATTGTTAAAGGTCATATTCACACAGATATCCTTATGAAAGAAGTTTTAAAAAGAAAATATAACTTGTTAGGTAAAACAAGATTAAGTCACATATGGCATATGACTTTGGATAAAGAAGATAAACCACTAATAATTACTGATGGAGCTTTAAATGTAATACCTAATGTTAAAACAAAAATGCATATTCTTAAAAACGTAATTAATTTTTCAAATAGAATTGGAATAGAAAAACCTAAAGTTGCTGTTTTATCTGCAACAGAAGAAGTTTTAGATAGTGTGCAAAGTTCTTTGGATGCAAAAGAAATTACTGAACTAGCAAAAAAAGAAAATTTAAATGCAGAAGTTTTTGGACCTCTTGCATTTGATAATAGTATTTCAAAAAAATCAGCTGCTATTAAAGGAATTAAAAATGCAGTTGCAGGTCAAGCTGATGTATTGTTGGTTCCAAGCGTTGAAACGGGCAATGGTCTAGTTAAGATGATGATATATTTTATGGGTGCTTGTGCTGCGGGTGTAGTTATTGGAGGAAAAGTTCCTGTAGTTATAACTAGCAGATCAGATGACGCGCCAGCAAGATTAGCATCAATGGCAGCAGCAGTTGTTGCATTAGATTAAGTAATGTTATAAAAAACTTTTCTAAATAATCATGGCAATCAAATATCTTAAAAAATCACCGAAAACTTCATCTACTGACGATACAAAAACGAGGGAAATCGTAGAAAATATTCTAAAGGACATTGAAAAAAAAAAAGAAGAAGGTTGCAAAGAACTTGGAAAAAAATTTGATAAGTATGATGGTGAAATTATAGTCTCTAAAGAAAAAATTGAGCAAATAAAAAAAAACTTAGACCAAAAAACTAAGGATGATGTTCAATTTTCCCATGAAAGAGTTAGAAAATTTGCTGAAGCTCAATTAAAAAATTATGGTCAAGATTTTGAAGTAGAACTTTCTGATGGTTTGTATGCAGGTCAAAAATTAATTCCTGTTAATACTGCGGGATGTTATGTGCCTGCTGGAAGATATGCCCATATAGCATCAGCTGTTATGAGTGTTACAACAGCCAAAGTTGCAGGAGTGAAAAATATTTTAGTTTGCAGCTCACCAAAACCAGACGTGGGAGCACACCCTACTATAATTTACACAGCAGATCTTTGTGGTGCTGATGTGATAATGAATTTAGGCGGTGTTCAAGCTATTGCAGCAATGACAAATGGTTTATTCGGAAATGCACCAGCAGATATATTGGTTGGTCCCGGAAATCAATTTGTTGCTGAGGCAAAAAGAATTTTATTTGGCAAAGTTGGAATTGATTTATTTGCTGGCCCAACAGAAATTGCAATTATTGCAGACGAAAATGCCGATGCAGAAATTGTTGCTGTCGATTTAGTAGGTCAAGCAGAACACGGTTATAATTCTCCTGCTTGGTTATTCACAACAAGTAAAGATTTAGCTGATAAAATTATTAAAAGAGTACCAGAATTAATTGCTGAATTACCTGAATTACCAAGAACTAATGCTGAAGCTGCATGGAGAGATTATGGTGAAGTTGTTCTTTGTGATACAGATGAAGAAATGGCTTCTATTAGTGATGATTATGCTCCAGAACATTTAGAGGTTCAAACAAAAAATTTAGAATGGTTTCATAACAGACTTAAAAATTACGGATCATTATTTGTTGGCGAGGAAACAACTGTTGCTTATGGAGATAAATGTTCAGGCACAAACCATATTTTGCCCACTAAAGGAACTGCAAGATATACTGGTGGACTATTCGTAGGAAAATTTATCAAAACATTAAGTTTTCAAAGAATGACAAAAGAATCTACTAAACTAGTTGGTGCTGCAGCTGCAAGACTTTCAAGATATGAAGGAATGGAAGCTCATGCTAGAACTGGCGATGTAAGACTTAAAAAATACGGTTTTTCAAATTAAATTATTTACAAAGAATTTATTAAGTCTGGAGCTATTTTTTTTGATCTAGAATAATAAATAATTTTTTTAATATCTTCTAAGTTAGATTTATCATTTCCGACAACTACAAATCCGATCATACCCATGCTCTTATGTGGTGTACACCAATAAGCATATATTCCAGGTACTGTAAAAGTGTATTCAGCGTCTTTATTAAATTTCGTTTTAAACTTTTTAACTCCTTTTGGAACTCCGCCTTTGATAAACTCAACATTGTGTCCTGGATTTGTTGACTTCCAAAAAACAGAGTCTCCAACATCTATTCTCACAATTTTTTTAGAATAAACCATAGACTCTTTACCTAGTTTATTTAACATTTCTATAGTTACATCTTCTGCGAAAGAATTAGATGTAAAAAATAATAAAATAACTGAAATAATTATATTTTTTGTAGTTTTCATATCAAATGTTTGTTTGCGTAATCCATGCCATGCATATAGTTACTGAAATATTTTTATCAACTCAAACAAGTGTAACAAGTTGACACATAATAATTATTTTCGAATGTTATTTTTTTATTACCTGTCATTTTCCTTAAGAAATTATTTTTAAATAATAGAAAAGAAAGCAAATTTACACTGTGACAAAAAATTATCTTAAAATTTTTTTATTAATATTATCTAAACATATAAGAGAGGAAAAATATGAAAAAATTATTAATTACACTTACATTGATACTTTTCTCAAGTTCTGCTTTTGCTGGATCTTGTAATATGCTTGTTGGAAAAATAGATGATAAAATCCAACAAGTTATAGAATTAAGAGAAGCTGGAAAAAAAGCTCATGAGGAAGGTGATCACGCTAAATCTGAAGAACTGCTTATTAAAGCTCTGAATCTTTTTAAAAGTTAAGTAACAGAATTTGATAGGGGTTTTAAACTAACTATTAGATCCCACTTCCACCCCTATCAAACTTAACTTAATTTAGTATTTGCTATCTCCCAAAAATATTTTCAAATTAAATCAATAATTTCTATAAATACATAGCCAGATAAAACAGTCATAAATATAATAATAAAAAAGTTTATACCTTTCCAAGCATTTGAATTAATTAAATAATTTGAAAAAAATTTAGCTAAATAACCTAAAGAAAAAAAAAATAAAAAAGATGCAATAGAAGCACCTATTCCAAAAAAATATTTATGAGAAATTAAAAAATTCTTTGAAAAATTTCCTAAAAAAAAAACTGTATCTGAATAAACATGTGGATTTAAATATGTAAATCCTAGAGTTTTAACTATTATATTCTTTAAAGATAAGTTGCTATTTTCAAAGTTTATCTCAGAACTTTTATATAAAGACCTTACTTTGTTATAAATAAAGTAAATTAAGAAGATAAAAAGCAATATATTAAAAAATAATTCAACATTTTTTGTGAAGTAAATTTTAAAATACTCAAATAAAAATAGTCCTAAAAAAATTAAAATTAGATCTGATACAGAACAAATTAAACAAACTAAAAATATATATTGTTTTTTTAAACCTTGTTCAATTACAAAAATATTTTGAGCACCAATAGCAAAAATTAAACTTAATCCTGTAAAAAAACCTAGTAATAGAAAACTCATTTTTTGCTTAATATGTCTGCTCTAAAACTCGAATAAACTATTAAAACTAAAAAAGGAATACATATAAAGTTCAAAATTTTCCAACTAGTTAAGCTTAGCGCCATACCTGCTGATAAACTTGCTAATGCCATTGTAGTAAATACAATTAAATCATTAATTCCTTGTGCTCTAAATTTCTCTTCTTCTTTATAAGTTAAAACAACTAAACTAGTCCCAGAAATAAATAAAAAATTCCAACCTAATCCTAAAAATATTAGAGCTATCATATAATTTGCATATGTTTGCTCAAATAAGCTTAAGATTATTGTTACAGCATAAAACAAAACCCCTATATAAATTATATTGCTATGCCCAAACTTTTTAATTAAATTTCCTGTAATTAATGATGGAAGAAACATGGCTACTAGATGAATTTGAAGAACTATGCCTGTTTTTGCTAAACTCATTTTCTCCATCACATGCATACTTAAGGGCGTAGCGGTCATTAAATATGACATTACGGCATAAGCAAATGCAGCAGCGGTTACTGCTTGTAAAAATCTTGGTTGAAAAATTATTTCAATTAATCTACGTCCATTGTGTTCATTATTAAAATCTATTTTTGTTGTTTCGTTATTTTTATAAAAAAATAAAAATATTGCTGGCATAAAAGTAAGTGCAGCGAGTAAAAGATAAGAACCAACGTATAAATGATCAGGAATAAAATTTTTTGTATAATTTGCTAAAGTTAAAGCTATAAAGCCAGCAACAATTCCAGCTAACATTAAAGTAGAAATAGCTTTTGGCACTTTTTCTTTCTCTACACTTTCTGCTGCTGCAAAACGATATTGATGAGTAAATGCCGTCCCCATACCAAGAATTAAACATGAGGCACAAAATAAAATAAAGTTTTGTTGGTAGATAGAAAAAGCAGCTAGCAAAGCAGATGTTGAGCTTCCTAAAGCTGCAAAAATAAAACCTAGTCTTCGACCTATTTTGCTCATAATTTTTGCTGCAAAATAAGTAAAAACTGCAGTACCAACAACTGATGAAGCTACAGGCAATGTAGATAAAGACTTTATAGAAGTAATTTGTGACCCGATAATTCCACCTAAAAAAACTGTAATAGCTGCATTTGAAAATCCAAATACTTGACTTAATGTAAGCAACAAAAGATTCTTATTCATTATCATTTAATATTGTCCTAAAAAATTTTTTACAATTTCATTAAACTTTTGAGGTTCTTCAAGATGGACGTTGTGACAACAACCTTTGAAGATTTCTAATTTACTATTAGATATATTTTTTTTTAAAGTGTCAACTTGATCAAAATTATAAGAAACATCTCTATCACCCCAGATGATTAAGGTATCTTGTTTGATATTTTTTAAATTTTCATATCCTCTCCAATTTTTCATGGCTATAAGAGCGTTATCAGCAGATTGTATAGAAATATTTTTAACTGCATGTTCGCATAAATAATAGTATTTTGCTTTATTTTCTTCTACAAACCATTTTTTTGGGACTCTATTTACTGTTTCTTTTAATCCATCTTTTTTTAATCTTTCTCTTGTCGTATCCATCGTCTCAAATCTTCCTGGAATATCTCCAATTGAACCGGTTGCAAAACAAATTAGTTTTTTAATTCTATCTCCAGAAATTTTTACCATTTCCTGGACTATCATTCCTCCCATTGAGTGTCCCATTAAATGAAATTCAGTTATCTTTTTTTCATCAAGACATTTGAATACAAATTTTGCAATTGCATTAATGCTATTTAAAGATTGAGCTTTGTAACTTTCACCAAAACCAGGTAAGGCAGGACTAATCACTCTAAAATTCTTGCTTAAGAATTCTTTTTGTAAACTCCACATTTCTGAGGAACCTAAGTATCCATGAACTAAAACCAAAGGAAAGCCTGATCCAATATCATCAATATATATGTCTTGCATAATTAAATTTAAAATATAGTTGTATACTTAAATGTTAAAAACAAAAATCAATATTTAAAAAATAATTTTTATGATTGGAATTTTAGGAGGAATGGGTACACAAGCTGGTTTGGATTTTTGCAATAAATTAGCAAAATTAAATAGAGGAAAGCTTGATCAGCAATATCCCATGTTTGTACTTTATAATAAATCTAACACTCCTAGAAGACCTGAAAATTTGAAAAAATATTATAATGTTTTAAATGAACTTGTTGATGGTTGCAAAATGTTACAAAAAAATAAATGCAAATTTATTGTTATGCCATGCAACACTGCACATTATTGGCATGAAGATATACAGAAAAAAATTAAAATTCCTTTATTAAGTATGCCAAAAGAAGTTTATCTACATACAAAAATAACATGTAAAAAAAATTCTACGATTGGCATTTTATGTACTGAAGCTACATTAAAAACAAAAGTTTATAACAATTATTTTGATAAAAATTTTAGATTAATTAGTCCTGAAAGAAAATTTCAAAAAAATTCTGTAAATAAAGCGATTAAATTTGTCAAAATGGGTAAAGTTAAAGAGGCTGAAATAGCTTTAAGAGCTGCTGTAAAACATTTAATAAGAAAAAAATGTAAAAAAATTATTTTAGGATGTACTGAATTACCAATAGCTATTTTTGCCTACAAATCATTCAGAAAAGCCAAAGAATCAAAGCTATTTATTGATCCAAATTTATTATTGGCTGAAGTTTGTATGAAAAAATACAAAAAATAAATTATTTTTTTTCATTCACAACAAAAAATAGTTTTCTAGGAAAAGTACCTTCTTCAAATTTTTCTAAAGAAATATTTTTAAATCCTTTGAGTAAAGAATTGACTTTTTCTTTTGAAAAATAATGAACAATAAATCCATCGTTTTCATAAAGATCTTCTCCTCTGTGAATTCCTTTTTGAAAATCTCCATCATTTGTGTGGCGTACAG
>JACKQG010007963.1_pt1 | contig 10476 bp, 9 predicted proteins | sample 8237621 | NCBI WGS metagenome assembly JACKQG01 (sample SAMN15677084, study PRJNA649215) | marine metagenome | biome: marine; feature: Black Sea; material: saline water; isolation source: suspended particulate matter (SPM) from the Black Sea western gyre | collected 2013-06-09/2013-06-10 | depth...
AAACGGCCCCCACCCTATTTCTGTGCCCGGCGTGCTCGATCCCGAGGACAAGGGACTCTTCAGTGATTCGCAGAAAACGTTCTCCCTCAGGGGAAACTTTGCACCCGGGCACTGTGCGAAAATTGTCACCGATGTAACCGTCACAAGAGATGCACACGTCCACGGAGATAATGTCCCCCGACATCAGCTTCCTTTCGGGCAAGCCAATGCCATGAACAATTTCCTCGTTCACGGACAGGCAGGTGTAACCAGGGAAAACCTTGGAACCGGCTCGATATCCCCTGCAGGCACTGGTGACGCCCAGTTCCTCCATCAGTTTTCCTCCGGCCTCATCCAAGTCCAAAGTGGAAATCCCCGCTTCCACCATGGCGCACAATTTGTGCAACACAGTGGCTGCCGCCCGCCCGGCTTGGCGCATTTTTTCCTTTTGCTTAAAAGTCTTGCAGATCACAGGATTCGTTAAAACACGGTAAAAACACAACCGAGCAATACTAAAGGGAATATTACGACCGAAAGGTTGGGGATTCATTGTCCTGCCAACGGCCCAAAAGGATGGCTCCAACCAAGAGCTGCAACATGTGATAGAGGATTAACGGCAACAGCAGGAAAAACAGTTTAGGGTGTTCGAGCCCAAACAGCAACTGCCCCATGGGTAAGCCCACGGCCAAGGATTTTTGCGAGGCGCAAAAGAAAGCGGGGAGTCGCCTGTTTCGTTCAAATCCCAATAGTCCCCCAAATCCCCATGTAAAGCACTTAGCAAAAGCAAGCAATATAGCCGCCCACACAAGCGCCTCCCACCAAATCGCCCCCGAGTCCTTGCCTGACCCGAGGAAGCCTTGGCAGAAACCCGCATAGGCGATGAAGAGTACACCACCATAGGAGAGATTGCGGAAGGATCGTTTGCGGCGGGCAGAGTCTTCATTGCCGAGGATTCGGCGAAACCCCAGACCTACGCAAAGCGGGGTCACTATGAGTCCGAGCAACTTCGCGAGGAATTCGCTAAAAAAACTATCGGACGATGTTTCCGCCATGGCAATGCCCTCCATCGGGAAAACAAAAAAGGCACACCACAAGGGCACCGCTAGTATGGCGAGGAGATTGGAAAGCGTGGCGTTGAAGGTAGCGGAGACCGAATCTCCACCCGAGACCGAGGTATAGACTATGGCGGTCGAAATGGTTGTGGGGAGGATGGCGAGGAATAGGAATCCGGGAGCCCATGGAAGTGGAATCATCCCCGAGACGACTAACCCCAAGGTCGCTAAAGGAAACAAGACGAAGGAAAAAATCTGTATGAAAAGGTGGAGACGCCAGTCACCTAATCCTTGCCGCAATTGGCCCAAAGGCAAATTCAGGCCTTGCAATAGGAAGATTAGCGCCACGGCTGCCTTTGTGGTAATTTCGGGCTTCAACGGCCCATCCGGTTCCCCACCCGCGGGCCAATACCAAGCCATAGCCAAGGCTCCTAGAAGCCCGATGGTGAAACCCTGTCCTTTGGGAAAGACTCGCATGATTTACGATTTCCTGTTTTTGATGCCATCCCCTTTCTTGCGCAATTTTGCGTTTCTACCAATCGCGAAAAGGATTACAATTTTCATTCACATTTAACAATGTCGACTGTACGAGCCATCACTTTTGATGCCGCAGGCACGCTCATGCGGCCTTGGCCTTCTGTAGGGAACGTCTATGCGGACGCCGCTCGATGCCGAGGTTATGCAACCGAAGACAGCGAGATAAACGAGCGATTCTATCGCGTTTTTTCCGAGACGCAGTCCACCAAGGTGACGTTCGAGGGAGACGAACGGGGTTTCTGGCGTATGATCGTGGGGCGCACATTCGAGGGATTCTGCCCAAAAGAAATTCACGATTCCCTCTTCGAGGAACTCTGGGAAACTTTTGCCGAGGGAAAATGCTGGCGGCTTGCCGACGGAGCTGTCGACACCCTCCAAGTTCTAGGAACGCGTGGCTATCGTCTGGCGGTACTTTCGAACAACGATTCCCGTCTTCGTCCCGTTCTTCGCGACCTCGGTGTAAGCGGACTATTTGAAGCACTGTTCATTTCCTCCGAGATTGGTTTTGAAAAACCTTCGCCGGAAATTTTTCAAGAAGTGGAACGAATACTAGGAACCACCCCCAAGGATATGTTTCATCTCGGAGACAGCTATTCAAGGGACGTGCAAGGGGCATTGTCAGCAGGTTGGCACACCGCGCTTTACTCTGAGAAGGCGTGTGCATCGCCCGAGAACATATCAAGGATAGAGAGTTTTCGAGAACTTCTCGACCTTTTGCCATGAAGGAGATTGAGGTTCTTGATGCGCTGGCTAGCTTATCCCATCTGGATGGGTCGTTGATGGTGGGCACCGATCGAGGAGGAGGGTACGTCGCCTATCTCGACTTCGCAGAAACCTTGACCCTGGATTCGATCAATAGTTCGGAGCAAATCGGCAAGCTGGCTGAAACGGTTTCGCCCTCGGGGCTTTCCTTTTCCGGTTGGGTGGGATTCTTCGGATACGAATTCCTAGCCAAACATGCAGGTGTTCAGCTTAGGGCTAACCGCGACATTTCGGTTCCGGAAGGTTTTTTCGGCCGTCCGCAAACGATCCTGCGATTGAGGGAGAGTCTACTATCCATCGAATCCACTCTCCCTGATCGCGAAGAGGAACTCGCCGCCAGTTTGGTGGATCCTGTGGTTCCGAAACCCTTGGCGAATCCCGTAGAGATCATTTGCAACCTTTCCTTCGAAGATTATGAGAAGGTATTCGCCACTGCTCGAGAAGCCATTCTCGACGGGGAGACCTACCAGATAAAGATTTCCCAGCGTCACGAAGCCCGAATCTCGATCGACCCCATCGACGCCTTTCGCCGTCTTCATGCCGCCAATCCTTCTCCCGAAGCTTTCCTGATTCGCCAACCCGACTTTGCCATCGTCAGTTGTTCCCCGGAAACGGTAATCGATAAAACGGGCGAAAAAATCGTAACTCGCCCCATCGGCGGAACTCACGAACGGCGATCCGGTATTGGCGACAGCGAAGCAATCGCCCGTTTTCTTGGCGATCCCAAGGAGGTAACCGAGCACAACATGCTGGTCGACCTCGAACGAAACGACCTTTCCGCCGTCTGTGAATTGGGAAGCGTTCGGATAGCTCGGTTTCGAGAAGTGGAGACCTATGCCCACCTCTTTCACCTCGTGTCCACGATCGAGGGACGGCTTCGTTCTGATTGTGATCTTGCAGGCATCCTTCGATCCATGCTTCCGGGAGGCACCATCACAGGTTGCCCAAAGATCCGTACCATCGAGATCATCGACTCGCTCGAACCCTGCTTTCGAGGGCCATACACAGGAAGCTTCGGCACTATCGGAGACGATGGTTCGATCCGCCTCAACCTCATCATTCGGGCCCTCTTGATTCTAGAAGACCGTTGCTTTGCCCAAGCGGGCGGCGGCATAGTCGTGAATTCCTCTCCCGAATACGAATACAACGAAAACGGAGTAAAGGCCCGCGCCTTGCTCGACCTGTTGCGATGATCCTCCTCGTTGACCACAAAGACTCCTTCACCAGAAACCTCGAACATCTACTTTCAGACTTTGAGGAAGTCGTGGTGCTCGATCGTCTCGAGGCTACCGAAGTCGCAAATTCAGAAGAATCTCGGATGGTCGTCTTTTCACCTGGCCCCGGAAAGCCGGCGGACTATCCGGAAACTCAGGCGCTTTATCACCAACTGCGTGGTAAGAAACCAATCCTTGGCGTTTGTCTGGGCTTTCAGCTTATGCTTGAAGAGGAAGGGGCCCGCATCGTTCGACAACCGCAAGTCCTCCATGGAGTGGAAACCGAAATCGAAACAGATCCCGAATCCGTCACCTATGCCGGCATCGAGCCCCCCGTAAAGGTCGGTCGCTACCACTCGCTTCAAGTCGAATCCTCAAGCCTTTCACACCTGCCGACCGGCATTAGGACCACTGCTCGCGATCGCATCCGCAACGTCCCGCTATCCTTCGAAGATTGCGAAAGACGCCTCTTCGGCATGCAATACCATCCCGAATCTTTTCTTTCTAATCATGGTCACGCCATTCTCGCCAACGTCATCCACTATTGCATGGGATAGGGACGGCGCTTCCGTCCCCCCTCCGGAACCATGGGGTGGCAAGGGAGCCTTCACTACCATTCGAGTGGAAGGCACCCCGCCCAGCCCTCTCTTCCTAAATACTCATCTCGCTCGCTTGGAGGAATCCGCTCGCCTGCTCGAGGTAAAAGCCATCGTGTCCCAAGTCCAGATTCGCGAACGGATAACGACCTTCCTTTCCTCGACACAAATTCCCGTGCCATTCCTCGTTCGCGTTTGTCTCCTCGAGGATTGCCTCGCGCTCTACGTCCGACCGGCCAACCCGACCAGCCCCGAGCTCTCCGCGAGAATCCTCCGTCACCTTCGGCCAGTGCCCGAGGCAAAGTCGACCTTCGACAAGGAATTGTACGGACGCCTCGGTGAACTAGACATTGGCATGGAAGATTTTCTAATCGTTCATCCGACTGACGACCGAGTCCTAGAAAGCGCGACCTCCAACCTCCTCTTCGCCCAAGACAACCATCTCGTTGTTCCCGAGGAAGACATTCTCCCCGGCATCGTACTGTCCAGACTTCTTTCCAATATAAACGTCTTCGAGATCGATCGACGTTCACCAACTCTCGACGAACTCGTCACCTTCGATGAAATCATTCTCTGTGGTTCCGGTCGCGAGGTCGTCTCTCTCGCAACCATTCCCGAAGTCGGTTGGCAACGCTCTTCCGAAAAAACCTTATTGAAACTCCGAAAAACCTACGAAACAGTTAAAGTTCAAGCATGACCGAACATAATTTCAACGGCCAAGCCTTCCGCCTTCGCTACCCCGCCGTCATGGGAATCCTGAACGTGACGCCGGATTCCTTTAGTGACGGTGGTCTGCACCTAGAGGTTGCCAAGGCAGTCGATCGAGTCCGGCAAATGCTTGAGGAAGGCGCCCAGTTCATCGACGTCGGCGGTGAGAGCACCCGACCCGGCAGTGATCCGGTATCCGTTGACGAGGAACTTCGCCGCGTCCTGCCCGTGATCGAAGCTCTGCCCTCGGACGAGTGCGTCATCTCCATAGACACCACTAAACCGGATGTCGCCCAAGCTGCCCTCGAGGCGGGAGCCCATGTCGTCAACGACGTCTCGGGTGGAACCGACTCCACCCTCTTCGACCTCGCTGAACGCCACCAAGCAGGATTTGTCCTGATGCACGCCCAAGGTTTCCCCAAGACCATGCAGGACGCTCCCGCCTACGACGACGTGGTGAGCGAGGTTCTATCCTTCTTCGACGAGCAAGCGAAAGGTCTCGCCGAAAGAAACCTACCCAGGATCTGGATGGATCCCGGAATCGGCTTTGGAAAGACCCTCGAGCACAACCTCGCCCTCATGCACAACCTCGGCAACCTCCGCGACGATCGCTGGGGCATCCTTCTCGGAGCGTCCCGAAAGTCATGGATCGACAAGCTCTGCGGCGCACCCAGCCCCGAGCATCGCTTGGGCGGTTCCCTCGCCGCCGCCATAGAAGCTGCTCGTCAAGGCGCCGAAATCATAAGAGCCCACGACGTCCGCGAAACCGTGCAGGCATTGGAGGTCATGGAGCAGTTGAGTTGAGTTGCGCATTGCGGTAGGAACACCTTTTGCCTTCCCCTTCTTCGATTAGTCTTTTAGCTACAAGATATGGGCAGCATTCATTTGGAAGGCATCGAGGTCATGGCGCGGATTGGCCTGTTGGAGGAGGAGTTACTCGCCCCACAGCACCTCTTCGTCACGGTCGACCTTGAGTACGATTTCGAGATGGTACGTAAAACCGACGAATTGTCGGACGGCATCGACTATCGCGAAGTGATTGCTTTCGTAAAGAAGTTTGCCGCTGCTTACGATGGGAAGATGCTGGAGCGATTCGCTCAAGTGCTCGCCGAAAGCTTGAAGGATGCGTTTCCCGTAAGCAAGATAAGCCTCTGCGTGGACAAGCCCCGTTACACCGGCAAATTGGGACTGCGTGAAATTCGGGTACAGGTTGAGCTCTGAAACCTACGTTGGTCTCGGGGCGAACCTCGGAAATCCTCGGAAAACTTTCGAGGAAGCCCTGGGGTTGATTTCAAGTTTCGCTGAAGTGGTCGCCGGTTCTCGTCTTTATCGCTCGGCGCCTTTTGGTTTTCCGGATCAACCGGATTTCGTGAACGCAGTCGCCAAGCTGAAGACCGATCTCGAAGCCTTGGCCTTGCTCCGCGAACTGCGAACAGTGGAACAAGCGCTTGGAAAGAAGGTGATCCGGGAAAATGGTCCTCGGATAATAGATCTCGACCTGCTCGTGCACGGGGATCACGTAATCGACTCCGAGGAACTGATCCTGCCACACCCGGGTATTGCCGAACGCGATTTCGTACTGCTCCCCTTGTGTGACCTTGCACCGGAAATCCTTCATCCTGTCCTTCGTAAGAGCTTCAAGGAACTGAAGGCAAGTCTGGCGGATCAACACGTCATCGGCACTCCGGAAGACTGGTCTTTCGACCTTTTTTCGGATACTTCCGAATAAATGAATGAGGCCAACTCGTTCAAGCCCTTCGTTCTAAAAAAAACCTCAGACGAAACCCGCAAACAGCTTGCGCGACAAATAAAGATCGAGTTTGATAGCTGGAAGACACTTCACGAAATTAAAGAATGAGCATTTTCCAAATCAAGACAGGTTACCCTTTGAGAGTGAAACCCTTGCCGGTCCAGTTTTTCGTCATCTCGCTGCTCAGTTTGGGATTATCGGCAAATGTTCCGGAAGTCGTGAAATTTAATCGCGACGTTCAGCCCATCCTCTCGAGTAAATGCTACCAATGCCACGGACCGGAGGAGGAATCGAGAAAGGCGAAACTTCGGTTCGACGAGCAGGAATCACCCTTCGCCGAACGCGATGGAGTGCGGGCCATTGTGGCAGGCGACCTAAAGGCGAGCGAGCTTTGGCATCGAGTAAACACCGGCGATGCAGACGAAGTGATGCCACCTCCCGAAAGTAAGAAAGAATTGTCCGCAGACGAGATCGCCATCCTGAAGAAGTGGATCGAGCAGGGAGCCGAATGGGAGGGGCATTGGTCCTTCGTTTCCCTTGGAAAGCCTGGATTGCCCGCAGTGACAAATGACAGTTGGTCGAGCAACCCCATAGACCGGTTTATTTTGGCCAAGCTTGAAGCGAAAGGAATGCATCCATCCCCTGAGCCAGATGGAAGAACTCTTATTCGACGTCTTAGCTTTGACCTCACAGGGCTTCCTCCCACTCTTGAAGAAGTACAGGCGTATCTGAACGATAAGTCCGAAAAGGCTTACGAAAAGCTTGTAGACCGCTTGCTCGCTTCCGAGGAATACGCCGAGCGAATGACTCTGGTCTGGATGGATGCAGCTCGCTATGGCGACACTTCCGTCTTTCATGATGATGGCCCTCGAAGCATGTGGCCTTGGCGAGACTGGGTTCTAAATGCCTACAGGGACAACATGCCTTTCGACCAATTCACCATCGAGCAACTGGCAGGTGACTTACTCCCCGAAGCTACCCTGAATCAAAAGATAGCTTCCGGCTTTAACCGCAACCATGCGACCACCGATGAGGGCGGAGCCATAGCCGAGGAGTATCGGGTGGAATATGTAGTGGACCGCGTTAAAACTACGGGAAACGTCTGGATGGGGCTCACCCTCGAATGCGCTCAATGTCATTCACACAAGTACGATCCTATTTCCCAAGAGGAGTACTACCAATTCTACGCCTTTTACAACAACAACGCCGATCCGGGGATGCAGACTCGTGGAGGCAACCAAGCTCCTGTCGTAGAAGTCGTGTCGCAAGATGAGCAAAAAAAGAAAGCGGAGATAGAGAAACAGCACAAAGAACTAGCAATAAAGCTGGATTCCCGAAAGAAAGGCGCCAAAGCGCCCTTCGAGCAATGGACCGAGGAACAATTCCTCGAAGTCGTCGATAAAGGGGAGAAGAAGCCAATCGAGCCGGGCGGACTTGTCGCTCATCTCCCCCTTGACTCCTTCGAAAAGAATCTGACTCGCGACCTTGTCCGCGAAAAAGGTGAAAACCGATTGCAAGGGAAGGCAAAAGCGATTCCCTCAGGCAAGTTCGGTGGCGGGCTGAAGATCGAGGGAAACGGTTTCGTGGAAGTAAAAGGATTCGGCGACTTCGAATGGAACCGACCGTTCAGTTACGGTTGCTGGGTGAAGGCTCCAAACGACAACCAGAACGGATGCATCTTGGGCAAGATGGATGAAGGCAAAGACTTTCGCGGATATGATCTTTGGCTACAGGGAGGCGCCCCGGGAGCTCACATCATTAACAAATGGCAAGACAATGCGGTAAAAGTCGTCGGGAAAAAGAAAATTGCAGCTAAGAAGTGGCAGCATATTTTCGTAACCTACAACGGTTCCGGTTCAGCCGGCGGAACAAGTGTTTACCTCAACGGGGAAAAGCTAGACCATACCGTTGAAGCGGATGGATTGAACGCCTCTATCGTAACCGACAAGCCCTTGCGGCTAGGTCGCCGTTTCAATTCCGCGCAGGCCAATGGCCTGGAAATCGACGATGTTCGCTTCTATGATCGAGAGTTGACCGATGCCGAAGTGAAAACTCTTTCCGGGTCAGACCCTATCGGTCCCCTTCTTGGAATTGCCTCCGCAGATCGCACGCCGGCCCAAACCAAAACCCTCTTCGAGCACTACCTCAATTCCTTGGACAAACCTTACAAAGGCCTCGTCGACCAACGCCGTAAGCTCGACACCCAACTGGCCGGGCTGAAAAAGACGAAAATTACCTCCATGGTGATGGGCGACAATGCAAAACGGCGGGCTACTTATCTCCTCATGCGAGGCCAGTACAGTTCCCCAAAAAAAGACAAGGAAATCGAGCCCGGAACCCCTGTCTTTTTACCTGAAATGTCAAAGGGTTTGCCCAAGAACCGCCTAGGCATGGCCAAATGGCTGATGGATCCTGCCCACCCACTCACCGCTAGGGTTACCGCAAATCGTCACTGGCAAACCATTTTCTCCCAAGGACTGGTAGATACTCCGAGTGACTTTGGTTCCCAAGGAAACCGGCCGACTCACCCCGACTTACTCGATTGGCTCGCCGCCGACCTCCGAGACAATGGATGGAACGTCAAGCGAGCGATCAAGCAGATGGTTATGTCGGCCACTTATCGACAGTCATCGACCACCTCTTCCAAGCACAAGGAGTTGGATCCCTTAAACCAGTTCTTGGCTCGAGCTCCCAGGTTTCGCCTTATGGGGGAATTTGTGCGCGACAACGCTCTATCCATAAGCGGTCTCTTGAACAAACAGTTCGGTGGTCCCGGCGTAAAACCCTATCAACCCCCGGGACTCTGGGTTGAGGTATCCTTGAGCGGAGGTCGCAGGTTCGTCGCCGACAAGGCGGAAAAGCTTTACCGCCGGAGCATGTACACATACTGGAAGCGCTCATCCCCGCAACCGGCTCCGATGGCTTTCCATACCCCCAGTCGTGAGAAATGCGTCCTAAAACGCCAGCGAACGAATACGCCGATGCAGGCCCTGATAACCCTAAACGACGAGCAGTTCGTAGAAGCTTCACGCGTATTCGCCGAGCGCATCCTGAAGAGTGGTCGAACCGACTTCCAGGATCGCCTCGACTACGCCTTTGAACTGGCCACCTCAAGACCGTCTGATGATCTGCGTCGCAATGTTCTGAAATCGACTTACGAGGAGCAACTGGCCCTTTTCAAAAAGGAACCCGAAAGAGCCAAACAACTTATTGCGGTGGGAGATTCAAAGCCGGACGCATCGATAGATCCGGTGGAACATGCCACTTGGACCCTGCTTGCCTCCATGATTCTGAATCTCGACGAAACTCTCAATCGAGAATAATGCTTTCACTAATAGTATCGCCATGAATTCCTACGATATCAATCCGGCTCTCACTCGCCGAAAGCTTCTCAACCTAGGTGCCCGAGGGCTTGGAGCCCTTGGCGCAGCAAATCTTCTTAATCCTGCGCTTACGGCAGGAATTACTGCCGATGGCCTTGGAGGCACGCTTGGAGGCATTCATTTTCGTCCTAAAGCAAAGCGGGTAATTTATTTATTCTTCTCCGGCGGTCCGTCGCACATCGATATGTACGACTACCACCCCGCAATGCGAGATATCCACGGTATCGAACTGCCTGACTCAATTCGCCAAGGTCAGCGCATCACGGGAATGACCTCGGGGCAGAAATCATTTCCTTGCGTGGCTCCGATGTTCAAGTTTTCTCGCCATGGGCAAAATGGGAGCTGGTTCAGCGAAATCGTTCCGAAAATCGGAGGCATCGCTGATGAGATCACTCTCATTAAGTCCGTCCACACCGAGGCCATAAACCACGATCCCGCCATCACCGCCATCAATACCGGCGTCCAACAACCCGGAAAACCCTCTCTTGGGGCATG
>JACKQG010007964.1_pt1 | contig 10476 bp, 7 predicted proteins | sample 8237621 | NCBI WGS metagenome assembly JACKQG01 (sample SAMN15677084, study PRJNA649215) | marine metagenome | biome: marine; feature: Black Sea; material: saline water; isolation source: suspended particulate matter (SPM) from the Black Sea western gyre | collected 2013-06-09/2013-06-10 | depth...
TGTAAATGATGCCCATGTTTGATGTCCGTAGTCACGTAATATTTCAAGTTGGGGTTTATAGTCATCTCCTTGAATAATAAAGCTGGGTGCCTTTTTCATTTCTTTTAGGCTATTTCTCGTGATTGACTCAAATCCAATTACATTTCCCAAACATCCACTTCTTATCATAAGATCCATTAACTCGAGGTCATTAGTTATATCAATTGAAGTTTGAGACACCCACTTTACTTTCATGGAGATTAATTCCCGATAGAATTCTTTTGCTAATTCATGATTTGAATTAATATTATCATCCACAAAAAAGAGAAAATCCCGATCCTGCCGATCTATTTCTTCTAACACTTCATCAATTTTTCTCACATACTGAGTTTTATCAAAATATGTTGCTATGGCGCAAAAGTTACAAGAAAATCTGCACCCTCGCCCAAATTGTAATAACGTAATCGGTAAATACCCCTTCCCTTTATAAATATCTCTTCGGGTAAATATCTCCGGTTGTGGGATGCCGGAAATTGTCTTATATAATTTTCTCATCTTCCCGTTTTTAAAATCAGACAAAAGAGTTTGCCACTCGAATTCACCATCGCCGACATATAAGGTATCCGTATGTTCAGAAACCTCATCAGGTAAAAGAGTAGCATGCATTCCACCCATAACCACGGGAACACCTCTTCTTTTATACTCTGCGCCTATTTCATAAGCACGCCTCGCCGTATAGGTTTCCACCGTAATTGCCACCAAATCTGTCTGTTCATCAAAAGGAATTTCTTCCATTCTATCATCATAAAGCACAACATCAAACTCATCGGGTGTCATACCCGCCAACACGCCCAACTGCAGGGGTTCCATCCGACCCTCGTCAATGTAAAGACTGTGTCCCAGGCGCCCTATGTTTGGCTTAATAAAGGTGATTTTCATATTGTTCCCGCTTACCCAAGGGCGATTGCCTGTTTGTTATATAATTCTTTTCGATTCACCATATTTGCCAAGGTGTACATCCCCAAGTGATAAAGGCTTTGGGAATTTGTTTTTATATTGATGGCTCGTTTAAAAATATTCGAATACGTATTGAATTCCTTGCGAATAGAGAAACACCTCTCCGTTAACTCATCTGGTGTCATATTCTTTGGAATAAACGCGGCATCACCATACTTAAACTCTGGATCCAACCACCATTTATCAAATAATAAGCGATTTTCATTTTCCAGCCTTGAATATAGGGTTGCCCCTGGCATTGGCGTCAGCGGGTTAAAATTGGCCAAAAAAAACTGGTTCTCTAAAGCAAAATCAAGAGTTGATTCAAATGATGCGGGAGTATCATTGTCATATCCAAAGATAAAGGTAGCATAAATCAAAATACCGCTATCATGAATACGTTTTATAACATCATTAAATCCACCAAATTTCATATTCCACTTTTTATGCATTTGGGAAAGATTTTTTGGATTCAAAGATTCAAACCCAATTAACGTATTAAAGCAGCCGCTTTTCTCCATCAGGCTCAACATCTCGGAGTCAGCGCCTATATCAATACTTGCCTGACACGACCATTTAATGTTCAATGGTACAAGTGCTTCAATAAATTTAATGGTTTTTTCTCTATCAATAAACAAATTATCATCAACAATAAAGACATGTTTTGTATCCAAAGATTCTATTTCTCGAACGACATCAACAATGGGTCTCTGCCTTAAGTTTTTATTTCCATAAAAAGAATATATGGAACAAAAATCACAGGCATATTGACACCCTCGTCCGTACTGAACCAGAGAAATAGGTGAATATTTTTTATTATTAAAAAGAGAACGGTCTGGTGAAATATTTTTTAACGATTGAGTATTTGTTGAGCGGTATATTTTTTTTAGGTGATTTTTTTCAAAATCTTCAATAATATCTAACCAGATATCTTCTGAGTCGCCCACAACGACAGCATCTGCATGTTCAAGTGCTTCATCGGGTAAAAAGGTCGGGTGGTACCCACCTATTATTACTGGAATCCCCCTAGCTCGAAATTCATCGGCAAAACCGTAGGCACGTTTTGCAGTATAGGTTTCTACTGTCATGGCAATTAAATCAGTTTCAAGATCGAGGGGTACTGTTTCAATCCGATCATCATATAGTTCTACATCAATCGTGTTTGGTAAATAACTCGAAAGCATAGCAAATACAAGTGGCTCCATGGCATCTGCTGCTGGTACATGGCTTATATGAGGTCTAATAAATGTGATTTTCATTTTCACGCCCTTTCAATAATATGTCTGACCAACCCATAGATTTTGTAAGAATTCTTGTTTTTATATCACCAAGTTTGGTTCCCTTTTGATGTTTTGCTTCTACAAAGTATTTCATAGCCCTATCTGATACCATTTGAATTTTTGTACCCTTAAGCTGGCCTAATTGTCGGCAATAATCATAATGATAATTTTTTCTTAATTGAAGGTCTAGCCGATTGCCCAACTGTTTTAGATTAATCGAATCTTGATCTTGTATATTCAAATAAAGAAAATACCGATAGGTGCCGTTTGTCTTTTCGGGCGCAACCAGACAAAAATGGGATGATAAACCGCTTTCCTGTAAAACTTGATTCACCACATCAGAAACGAACCCATCACTTAATTTTTCACCAAACAAATCAGAAATATATCCAGCCTTACCTACAAATCGAAATAACGGAACACCTTCATCAAACCCCAGAACTTCAATGATGTCTCTCAGCTTGTATCGATATAAGCCACCACTTGTGGTTAATACAACTTCATATTGTTTATTTAACTCTAGCTCATGAGCCAAAACCGTTTCAGGTGGAGATTCCTCAGGAATAAATTCAAAAAAGTGGGAATTAATCGATAATACAGGCCACTCATAATTGAACAGGGGAAAAGAAATCAGACCCTCTGTTGCAATTAACCCCTTTCCTTGAATCTCAATTTGATGTAAATATTTTTGTTTCAGTGATTTAAGAAAAAGAGTAGACGGCCCGTCTGACCAACAGCTCACCAGAGATAATGCTGGCCAAATTGATCCTATGTTTAGATCTTCTAGTTGATTTAATTCGTGAACTCTGTCCGGAGAAATTTTCAATTGTTGAATCAATCTTTTTTTAAGTGTTAAATCAAGAGGCTTTGGCGGGTTTATATCATGATTGTTTATATCTGTTAACAGCACTGAGAAATCATCCATCAATTGATCAAATAAAATAGTTAAAAATGTTGGGTGCCAAACCGATATGATTTTTAAATCTCCCCGAGCCAAAAGAAATAGCAATGTTACATATCGAAAAGACTCAATATCTTTTATAAGCTTAACGTCATTTGGCACCGCCATGATGCGAGATAACAAAACATGTGTAAGACCCCCAAGATAATTTGTATCGTGTTCAAACCCAACAGGAATCTTCTTTGAGTTTGGGTGGGAAATATCCGGGACGGGGCTCACAGACCAATAGGCCGATCCGGTCATTAAATCGGGGCGGTTGGAAAATAAGTCAAAGATCCAAGGACCAATTCCGCGTTGAAAATCTTTTTTTAAACCTGTTGTATAGGGAATCAATTTGGTTGCTGATGTTGAACCGCTTGTTGGTTCAAATAAGCTGACAGTCTCCTGCGTTAAAATTAAATTATGTCCAGAGCCAATGTCTTTTATATCATTGATATAATCATCATATTCTGAAATAGGCACTTGAATAAAAAACTTATCTATTGAATCAATGGAAGAGAAAGAATGATCTTTTCCAAACCGTGTATTTTCATTTTGCCGGATAATATTAAACAGAATATTTTTCTGGGCTTGAAAAACATCTGTTTTTGCTAATTGGTATTTACGCCAATGCCTCATGCAGGATAATTTCCAAATTAGATTAACAAAATATTTCATATCAGCAACATTCTTTCTCCAGCAGGAGTATAATTTCCGTTCCTGATTTCAGTGAGACACACTAATTCATCTCCATTAACATATCCGGGGTTTTTCACAAGAAAAAAAGCCACGTGTTGATCGTTCAACCGGCTTGGGTCCACTTTAGCCATATCCTCCAGCAGGGGAGTTGATCCTCTTTTGAATTGGACGACGCCAGTTTCCTGGTGATAACTTGCTCCGTAGATTTCTTTTGCCAAAACATTCATTATATTCCGGAATTTTTTTGGCGTTTCTTGATCATACCGAGGATAATATTCTTTATAGAAGGTTGGCAAAAATCGATAGGTCCTGTACCCCGAAGAAAGCAAAAGCCAATACAGCGGCATATGGGGATGTTTGCATTTTTCTAGTACAGTTTGAATCCATCTTTTCGAAAGTTCAAATGTTTTCCAATAGTCTTTATCAATAATTGTATCACCGGAATACACAGCGCGCATCTCTTTTCCTTTTTGGTCTAAATCAAGACACCCGATACTGGTAAATCCTTTTATACTCTTACTTCCATTTTTCTCCAAAAGGATGATCCAGTCTTTTCTGGACAGGTCCTTTTGAAAAATGTCCTCTTTTGAATGAAAATAATCTGAAAATAATGAATACATTTCTGAAAAATGTTGGACATTCAGTTCGGACGGCGAAAGCACTCTGCTTGTCAATAATTTACTCATAGAATTGCAACCTCTATTCCGGGTAATCGATTATCTGCCATTTGAAGCGGGTCTATGCCGTCTCCTTCCCAAGATACAAGATAAATGCGACTGTAAGCAGGAACGTTTATGAAATTAGATTTAACAATATGATCAAAAGGATGATTTTCATCAAACCCAATCACCATATACTCAATTTTTTTCTGAATTAAAAAATTATGACATTGCGTTAATAATTCTAAAAAAATATCAGGACTATTTTTGTCAATAGCCACATGACTGATAAAACAGCTTTTAAGTTTACTGTTCTTTTTGGGTAAAGGCGGATAGCCTAATATCAAAGAACATCCATTAATAAGCCATTGGATTTTTGATAAACTATTTTTATATCCCTTAACAACTGTTTGTCGAATGCTGCGCTGATCCCACATGGCCATACAGCCTACAATTTCATCATTTTTACTTGCGACCAGCATATTTTCTGGTTTTAGTCCAGGTGTGTGATCAGGGTTAAACAAAGTCTCTTGGGTCCACATTGGATAAAACTGATGTTGTTTACCATATTGATTTAAAAATTTAACAAGAGCACTTTGATCAACCGTCAGCCCATTCATTATAGATATTGTTGTAGATATTATTTTTTTGGGTTTAATCCTAATCGGAATTGATCGAGTACAGAAATGACTGTATTCTTGGTAGCGGGGTAATCCTCTGACACCAGATTTTAACAATTTTAATGCTGGCTCATTGCCGTCCATAATGCTTGTTAAATAAAATTTTGTTTTTTGATCCAAGTGGAGTTTTTTGCAATATTGATATCCTCGCAAAGCCGGGAACCCCGTTTGATACTCAGGCAGCAGCCTCATAAGTCCAAGATACCCCACAGATTCGATTTCCCCATTAAAGTACAATTGTCTTATTGAACGATTTGTTACCCCAAAGACTTTCCCATTTTTAGAATCTTTTCCAACAATGGTCTGGTGAAAGGAGCCCTCTAGATGTTTCACCCCAAAGAAAGATGGCTCTCTTTCGAAGGTCATTTTAATAGGTCCATCCATCGGCGTTTGATGCAACACTGAACGGAGAGCCGAATCATCTTTTTCAGAACCGATATAGTATTCCAGGTTGGTCATTTAGTTACAAACCCCGATTGATGGGTTTTAAGTATGGGTCCGGGACTTGGCGTACTTTAATCAACTCACCCTTCCAATTGCTATCTCCAAGAGGCAAATGGTCCCTAGAAGAGATTTCTCTTTTAATACCATAATTGATTAAATAATACTGCATCCACATCCAAGCACTTTTTTTATTAACCGAGTCTAGCCCGCGGTTCCAAATGCTGCGCCATGTATAAAAATCTGTCCGAGACTGAACACACCCCGCTTCTAATTCATGCGGTTGAAAATGGCGCGGCTGAAAAGGAATTTTGTTATAACTGTAAGTAGGGTCCAGCCACCATTGATCGTATAACAAACGGTTTTCCTTTTCCAGCCTTGTATAAAGCGGCGTACCGGGAAAAGGCGTCAGATGATTAAAGGCGGTGATATAAAAATTATGCTCCTTTGCAAATTCAACTGTTTCAGTAAAACTATCCGGCGTATCATCATCGTAACCAAAGACAAAAGTAATATACAGCCGGATATTATATTTTCGGAGATTGGCCAATGCTTTTTCATACCCACCACCCATCATATTAAAACCCTTATTCATCTTCTTTAGATTTTCAGGATTTAGCGATTCAAAACCAACTAAGACGCCCTGACATCCCGACTTCTGAAGAAGGTCTAAAAATTCTTCGTCATGAGCCGCATTGATACTCATCTGACTGACCCATCTATAATTATAGGGAATCAGAGCCCTCAGAAATTCCTTGGCCACTTTTACATTGGAAGTAATATTGTCATCCACAAAAAAGATCAAACGCCTATTCCCAATTCGTGATAATTCATCCAATACATTTTGGTGGGGCCGCCTGGATTGAGAATTATTAAAAACCGTCTGAATCGCACAAAATTCACATTTGAATTCACATCCACGGCTCGCTTCAACCAATGATACAGGAACATAGTTTTTGCCCTGAAATATGGATCTATCCGGCATCACATGGTCTAAAGAAGGTCTTTCTTTTGTATCGTAATATGTTTTTAACGTCCCTTTTTCAGCATCTAAAAGAACCTGTTCCCAACTTGCTTCTGCTTCACCCACTACAACAGACTCGGCGTATTGACTCACTTCCTCGGGGCATAAAGAAGCATGAAAACCGCCCATAACAACCGGCACGTTGCGTTTTCGATATTCACTGGCGATTTGATAAGCGCGTATCGCTGTGTAGGTTTCAATACTTATTGCTACCAAGTCTGTGGGCTCATTATAATTGATTATCTCAACTCGATCATCAAAAAATTTAACCTGATGTTCTGACGGCGTCAGGCTTGCCAGTGTTGCCGCACCCAAAGGCTCCATTTGCCAAGTACGGATATAGTTTTTTTGCCCCTCATGCTTGCCGATGGTTGGATGAATAAGAGTCACTTTCATGCAGCTTCCGCCTTTTTTGGACTTATGGGTGGTTTGAATCCTGTAATCCAGTCACAATTATAATAACTATGTAAATGATTGGCATAAAATCGGTACCCCATATTAGCAAGAATTGAAATAGGGATTTGAATGCCAGAACCCAGAATCCGCTTCCACATGCCCGAAAAGGAATAGGTATACTTCCAGGCGCTTTCATGACCGGTTAATAATTCTTCGGGTGTCATATTTCTTGGTTGAAATACAACATGCTGTCCATCATACAATTCCCAATCTCGAGTTGTGATTCTTCCTTCAGATTCTATCCGATGAAATAAGGATGTTCCCGGAAATGGGGTCACAATCGCGAACCTCGGTAGATCAATATTCATTTTAATCGCCATTTTCGCCGTTTCCATAAAAACATCAGGTGTATCGCGATCCATCCCGAATGTGAAACAGGCCTGAAGTGTGATATTATGTTCGTGTAAGGAAGAAACAACATCCCCATAATCCTCCGGCGAATTAAATCCTTTCCGGGACATTTTGAGGTTATCAGGCGTTATGGATTCAAATCCCATAAGCAATCCGGCACATCCACTATCCGCAGCCAATTTCAAAAGCTGCTTATCCTTGATCAAAAGCGTAGTTGATAGGCCATACCATTTCAGATTTAGTGGAATCAACGCTTCAAACAATTCAGCTGCGTAGTCCTTATCGGCAATTATATTTAAATCGATAAAAATGATTCTTTTAGCCCAGTGCTGTTTGATATCTGCCACGATTTGGTCCACCGGTTTTTGATATGGTTTTGTACCCCATGCAAAGGGAACAACACAAAAATCACAACGATGAATGCAGCCCCTTGTTGCCTCAAATACGTGTGTTGTTAAGAATTTTTTTGCATCGAGCATATCACGGCGGGGGAAAGGGCGATCTGCAAGAGATAAATCAGACGCTTGGATGTAAGCCGGTTTCAATTTGTTAAAAATAAAATCATTGAGCAATTCCGGCCAAATATCCTCTGCATATCCCTGGACAATACTATCTGCATGAGGTGCGGCATCCTCCGGTGCGAGTGTAACATGTGGTCCACCCAAAACAACAGAAATCCCCTTTTTTCTGAATTTTTTAGATAAATGATAGGCCCGAGGTGCACTGCCTGTAATCACTGTCATGCCAACCAGGTCTACATCCAGATTATCTGGGATGTCTTCAATGCCTTCATCATAAATTTTTATTTCAACTTTCATTGATTCTGGTACAAGGGAAGCAAGGGTTGTTAAAGTCAGCGGTGTATACCTAAGACTTTTTTTGAAAATACCGCCTCTGTGATGATATAGGGGCCCCTTCGGTGATATGAGCGCTATTTTCATTTCAAAAGATAACTTCTTTTTATTTTTAAATAATGAATATTAGTAAGATGTAAATATTGGTTCACGTATTTCGTCTCTTCTGGGAATAGAATAAGATTGATTCAGCACATTTTTAAATATTCCCAACATACGTTTATTTGTTGCCTCATCCTTAACGGCCATCCGTATTGCATGTTGTCCGACTTCAGAATCCATTCTTGATATGTCCCGAATAAAAAGCCCATCATTCCTGCATTTTTTCGCAATAAAATCAGCTGTTTCTGTTTCTGCGGGCAAGTGAAACATTATGAAATTTGCAATTCCTGGAATGATTTCTTTGATTCCCATATTGTAAAGTTCCATCACAAGCTTTTCCCGGAGTTCTTTTGTCTCCCGATATCGCATGGCATAATAATCGTTTGATTGGAGTGCATATGTCGCAGCTATTTGTGCTGGTAGGCTTACGGACCAAGGGGGTGTAATAACTTTTAATTCTTCTAGCTGGTGAGGTGAAGCACATAGATAAGCAGAACGTAATCCGCTGAGTGCATAGATCTTGGACATGGATTTACACACAATAACATTTTCACTTTGCATAGCAAAGGACTCCATGGAGTGTTCCGAACCGGCATACTCTATATAAGTTTCATCTATCCAAACTCGTTTACAGGTAGATGATTCTCTCAGCACTGCTTCAACATCAGATTTTGAAACATGTAATCCAGTTGGACTGTTGGGGTTGACCCAGACAAAAAGATCAAACCCTTCAGCGAGTTTCTTTTTTAGGGACTCTAGATTTAATTGATAACCATCACTTCTTTTTAGAGAGAACCTTTCAACCTTACATTTTACCACTTGATCTAATACATGTAAATATTCACCATAGGTCGGGTTTAAAACTAGTACTTTGGATGATGGGTTTAACCACTGGCGAAATGCAAGAAAAATGAGCGCTGACGAACCTCCGCCAGTAAGGATGCAGTCGTCTCTGACTCCGCGCGCTTCAGCTATCGACTTAACTAAACCATCAGAGCGAGTGGGTGGAGACGTTTGCATGATAAACTCTATGTGATCGGTTAATACCTTTTGAACCAATGGCGGAGGTGGATACCATGCATCCAGAACATCTGCGCTGATAATATCTTTTCGTCTGTTTAAGTCATCAAATTGGTCACCAATCACATCAAAAAAAGCGCCACCATGATAGCATTCAGAGGGTGAATGAAAAGCAATCCCAAGTTGCCAATCCATGTATTTTTTAATTCGTTTAAGCCGCAATTGAAATGATGATTTAATTTGATTTGCAACATCATGTGTTCCAGCACTTATCAATTCGTAAGTTACAGCACCACACATAAAGGTGTGCCCAATAGGCTTCATCCCTATCCGCAAGTATAAATCAAGAACGTCGCTACGTCCGATTGCAATGATGTTTTTTCCTCCGTGAGATTCAATCCAGCGGAAGGCTGCATACATTAAACAAGCAGCAACCTGAAAGCCTCTTAAGTCCTTTTTTACTGTAAGGGCACGGATTTCATAAAGACTCTCATCGAACGTTAATGGAATCTCTTCACGAGACAGAAATTTATCCACAGAAAACTGTGGACTATCTGGATGAGTAATGCCTACAAATCCTGCCAGTTTTCCGTCAAGACTAGCTGTTATGTAAACACTATTTACATTACCAGTGTCGGGCAAACTTTCATTGGTACGTGATTCGTATTGGCCAAGTTCCGTCGCATAAATATCGTGACGCATGTGATATATAGATTCTCGTTCATCAGTGTTTGCAATAGATATTCTTAAACATTGTCTGGGATCCTTATTCATTGATCATCCTTCCAGCTTAATTATATCACCGGCGCTTACAACACCTTCTTCCAAAACACGGGCGTACCAACCCCGGCGGTCTTTTACTATTTTAAAAAATTCCGTACCCTTTTCTTTACCAAGATATGACAATGAATAAAGATAAGTACAGGGTTCGCATTTAAATGAAATTTGCAGTAATGCAGTTCCCACTCTGTATTTTTGTTCCGGCTGAATGGAAG